>JABLTO010168777.1_pt1 | contig 74680 bp, 115 predicted proteins | sample 7160091 | NCBI WGS metagenome assembly JABLTO01 (sample SAMN14651225, study PRJNA627086) | human gut metagenome | isolation source: feces | host: Homo sapiens
AGAGCAAACAGTAGTGGTGTCATGGACGCACCCTGAAAAGGCGGTATCCCGCCTTAATTCAGATGCTCTGGTAACTCAGTTGCCGAGTAGTTCACGATTTAAAAAATTTAAGGGACATTATCCTGAGGAAGGGCTATAAATGAGTAGTTGGACTTACATACAGGGAACAATAACAGTATCTCCAATAGGGCGTACACAAGCAGAGAAAAGATATATTCTTGATACCGTCTTAGCACATTTACCGATAGTTTCTGGTTCAGAGAAAGACATGGATGTATATGTAATTCAAAAGAATGGACATAATAGTTCCTGTTCTTGTGATGAATTTGGAGAAAGAACTAATAATCTTGTTGATAGGTATGGTAATAGAACAAGAAGTAGAGGGATGTTGCGTACACAAGATGAATACATCTTAGTTGTAGATGCTGCATTAAGAGATAGAGAATATAATCAAACATATAAAGAGTTTACGAAATGGCTTGTACGATTAGGTAAAAGAGTCATGATTGATAATATTCTTGTAAAAATTAGTGGATATGATAAGTCTACAATCATCAAAGATTATCGTGTGCAGAATGAAAAGTATTCATATCAGAATGTTTTCTTGAATCTATTTGAAGGCACAAGCTGGGTTAAAGATGATGGAGAAGTTAATTGGTGTGAATATATGTTATATCCAAGAGCTAAAGATTCTGATTATCCCATGATGTTAGCTTATAAATACTTCAATGATAAAGAAAATGATAAAGAAGTAGAGAGAAGAATGAAATATGAGAGGGGAAAATGAAAAAGTATAAAGAGAAATATAAGACAGGAATGATATTCAGAAGCAAGAAAGATCCCTGGACAGATTTTGTAATTGATTTTGTTTCGTACACTAGAGGATCTGAAACAGCCTATACATTTAATATGAACTCAATCATAGACTGGGTGAGAATTAATGAAGAAGCATTTTGTAAACATATTAGTGTATCAAAAGGAATTGATTATGATAAAGTCAAAAATCATGAAGTGAGTACATTTCCATATCCATTTTTCGGTGAGATGCATCAGAAATCTATTGATGATTATATCAGAAAATATGAAATGGAATTTTGTGGTATGAGTGATAAAGAAGTTATTGTATTTAATGATGATGATTTTGAGTATAGTTCTGGATTTAAAAAGTAGCTTAATGATGAATTTGGCATTTCAAAGGAGAAAATATGTTAATTAGAAGCCAGGATAAAACTAAATTGGTAGATATTGCAGGTAAAACATTGGCGATTAGTGAAGCGACTACACACGATATTCGAATCATGTATGCAAATAGTTATGTAAGACTAGGACAATATGAGAGTAAAGAAAAATCACTTAAAGTATTAGATCTAATTGGTCACGCTTATAATAATTTTGAAATAGGATTTGATTGTAGTGTATTTCAAATGCCAGAAGATGAAGAAGTAGATAATAAATATAAAGAATATGAAAAATATTTGGAGGACATAAATGAAAAAAAGAGAGAAATTTGCTAAAGAAATTTTGGATATTGCTTGTAATGGTGGTGTAATTGCAGTAACAAAAGATAATAAAGTTGTTTGTTGTAGGGATATGAATTGTGAACAATGTTTATTTCATAAAAAAGATTTTTATGGGGGCTATTGTGATGATACAGAGCGTATACGATGGTCTGAATCAGAATATGTAGAGAAGCCTACGATCACATCAAAAGAAAAGAATTTCCTTGGTTCCCTTCTATCTAATTTTAAATACATTGCAAGAGACTCCAATGATGCACTTTATATTTATTATAATAAGCCGAAACGTAATTCTATGGATAATTGGATAGTTGATGATAATAATTATTATTATGTATCAAGAGATGTGTATGGTAATATGTTTAACTTCATTAAATTTGAAAATGAAGAACCTTGGAGTATTGAAGATTTGAAGAAACTAGAGGTGAAAGATGAATAAAAATGATTGGATTCCAGTGAAAGAGAGATTGCCAGATACTGAATTATCAAATGAAACATCACTTAGAAAAGAATATAAATCTCAAAATGTTCTTATTCAAACAAAACGAGATGAAATATTTTCAGCTTATTATATAAGAACAACATATAAGAATAATAAATATAAAGAAGAGATAGAATGGTATGCACATGGTACAGGTGGAAGAAGAATGAGTGTGATGAGTAAAGTTGTCGCATGGATGCCATTACCAGAGTTATATACAGGTGAGTGATTATGTGCGATGATTATGATTATGAAGAAGATCCATACGACTATTGTTATGAATGTAGTGGTTATGGTGACGATTATTATATGAATGAAGATGGAGAATTAGTTTGTAGATGTCCCGAATGTCTTATGAATTCTAATTATGATTATTGGGAGGAATGATAATGTCATTGCATGAAAAAACAATAAGACAATTGGAAGAAGTATATCAACGGAATATACGTTGTAAAGGTTCATTTAGTAAAGAAGAAAGTCCAGAATTATATAATATGTGTAAACATTGTGAACAATACTCTGGTGAAAAACATAATTATAGAGAATGTAGAAATATGCAATGTTTTATAAACTGGTTGGCTTTAGAGTATCTTGATTGGATAAATGGTTATTAATATTTATTTTATCTAAGTAAATTTCTATGGGTGATCACCCAATTATTTCCAAGAACAAAGAAATATTATTTTTATCGGATAGTCATGAATGTCCGATTTACGCAGCATTACAAATTTTACAGAAAGGAATTTAGGTGAATTCTAGGATAAAGTAGTTGTACAACTCCCTATAAAATAAGGGAATTTGAGTCATTTAGTTGAAAATAATAATTCATCGGAGAATGAATTAAGAGTATTAAGTCTATTTGATGGTATATCTTGTGGGAGAATCGCATTGGATAGAGCTGGATTTAAGGTTAAAGATTACTACGCTTATGAGATTGAACAGAATGCAATCAAGATAAGTAGATATAATTATCCATCCATTTATCAATGTGGTGATGTTTTTAATGAAGATTTTAGTAAATATGATGGTATTGATTTGTTAATTGGTGGATCACCATGCCAGTTCTGGGCTTCTTCAAAGTGTTCTAAGACTGCTAAGAAGAAGAGAGAAGTAAAACCTGATGGTGAAGGATGGAATTTGTTTATGCAATACGTAAGAGCATTACATGAATCAAAACCAAAATATTTTTTATATGAGAATAATTATGGAATTGGTGAAGAAATTCAAGCTGCTATTACAAAAGAACTTGGTGTTGAACCTGTGCTTTTAGACAGTCAGTTAGTTTCAGCTCAGAGGCGCAAGAGATTATATTGGACGAATATTCCAATAAAAGGAGAACCAGAAGATAGAGAAATTTTAGTAAAGGATGTGATTGTAAATGATTCTGAACTAATTAAGCAGTTTGATGATCGTATTAGAAACACATTAGTCAAATGTGAGAATTACATAAAATATGATTTAAGCGGCAAAGGACATTTTTCTCAGCAAGATAGGATGTATTTTCTTGATAATAAAGCACCAACAGTTCCAAGATGTAGAACTGAAACTAAATTTAATGTTTGGTTAGGTGGAGAAACATATAAGAAAACTTGTCCTGTTGAGATAGAAAGACTTCAAACATTACCAGATGGATATACGGAGTTTGGGTTGAATGGAAATGGAAGTATTGTGAAAATGCCGAAAACAAGAAGATTTGAAGCTATTGGTAACGGTTGGACTGTTGATATGATAGCTTGGATATTTAGTTTTATGAAGAAATAAAAATAGAAGAAAAGAATAAAGGAGAAAACACTATGGGAATTACATGCAAACAGACAGGAAAATTTAGAGGAATGATGAGAAAGATTGAGAACGAGCAGCTTAAAATTAAAGCTGATTCAGTAAAACGTAAGAAGAAAGATGGGAATAAAAATGCCTGATATTACTATATGCCGTAGTAGTGACTGTCCAAAACGCAGTCATTGCTACAGGGCGCAAGCCAAACCAGACAAATTGCAGAGTTATTCAGACTTTTCTGCTGAATGCTTTCAGTATAATTTCTTGCGATATTGGAGTATGAGTGGGGAATCTGATGAGATGAAAGGGAATAATGATGAATGACATTAGTTATTGTATAATGGGTGCGTTAATCATTCTAAATATGCTTGGAGCAAAATGGCATGCTAATCGAAATAAATTAGAGAATGTAATTATCTCATGTGCAGCTTCAATAATTATAACGATAATAATGTGCTGCTTGGCAATGAAAGGTTGATTTTATGACGATAGAAAATAAAACAGATAATAAATATTTAGACATTCTGATTAGAGATGTTTTTGATGGAATGCCATATGATGATCCATATATCACTATCAAAGATTATGATTTAGACAGAGTGTATTTAGATGTTGATGGTGAAGAATTTAATATCAGAACGTGGAATATTTCAGATATTGATACAACAAAAATTAAGATTGACTATACATTATTTAAAATTCTTCCAGAGGGATATTATAAAAGTTATAAAAATAAAACATTGATTATTCATAAATAGTACGATGAATGAAATCTTTCATAACGAAAAGGAGAATCTATGAATGACGTAGTGATGTGTGTGATGTGGATTGTAAGTGCTATTGTTGCAATTACAGGAATTATCACCATGAAAAATATTGACTTTGCAATATGGATTATGGTGATTCCTTTATTAGTTTCAATATTTACATGATGAAAAATTTATTTCAAAGGAGAATATAAGATTATGGAATATAAAACTTTAAAAGATACGGTAGATATTATGTGCAGCACAGATTATAAAGAAAGATTTATTGCTGAATATAAACAATTAGAAATTAGAATTTTAGGGCTTGAGAGAATGTTAGACAACTGGGATCATAATGAATTGAATTTCAAGCCAACTTGTCCTAGGAGTACATATGATTTACAGTTAAGAGCTATGAAAGATTATTATGCGGTGTTACAGATGAGAGCGGTTATGGAAAATATTCCGTTGGAGATTAAATAAAATGTTTGAACCTTATGAATGGAGAAGTAAAGTATTCGCTGAATCAGTAAAAAAGAGTCCAATAGAAGAACTATATTATAAAGTGCGTTGTTATTATAATGCACAAACTGAGTTGTATGATAGAACACTTACTGATGAACGGGAGCCTTGGGATAATACAAGTGCTTTTATACATAACGGATATATAAGAAAATTGTCTAATGAATATGCTATTTATCTATATGGATTTTGTAAACGTGTATTAAGTTCACAAGAGCCACATCAAAAGTTTGATTACAATATGTGGAAATCAACAAACAATAATAGATACAAAGCTCAATATTGGATTGATGAATATGAAAGATTAAAGTCTAATGGAGAATTAGATTTTATAGAAAAATATAAACAATAATAAATAATTAAAAGGAGATTGAATGAATTACGAAGATTTTCTAAAACAAAAGAATTATGTTCTGGAAAGTAGCGGATTTAATATTGATAAAGATAAACTAAATCCCATGTTATTTGACTTTCAGAAAGATGTAGTAAGATGGGCTTTAGCAAAAGGTAGAGCTTGTATTTTTGCAGAATGTGGGCTTGGTAAAACACTAATGCAATTATCATGGGCGCATCAAGTACATCTACATACGGGCGGTAAAGTTTTGATTCTTGCACCTCTATCGGTTGCGGATCAGACAAAGAGAGAAGCTGAAAAATTCCATTATAATTCAAAAGTATGTGAGAAACAGGAAGATTGTATTAATGGAATTAATATTATAAACTATGAGAAACTAGATAAATTCGTAGCAAATGAATTTGTTGGAGTAGTCTTAGATGAGAGTTCAATTCTTAAATCCTACACTGGTAAAGTGAGGACTTCTATTATCGAGAATTTCCAAAATGTTCCCTATAAATTAGCTTGTACTGCAACACCTGCCCCAAATGATTATATGGAGTTGGGAAATCATTCTGAATTTTGTGGAGTTATGACACGTTCAGAGATGTTATCAATGTTCTTTGTTCATGATGGTGGTCAAACATCTAAGTGGAGATTGAAAGGTCATGCAAAAGATGTATTTTGGCAATGGATGGCAAGTTGGTCTGTATTTATTGATAATCCATCAAATTTAGGATATGACGGTACAGATTATGAATTACCTAATTTGAATATTCACGAAATTATAGTTGATGGAAATGAACCAATTACTGAATCACTCACATTAACAGAGCGTAGAAATGCAAGAAAAGATACTCTTGAATTAAGATGCCAAAAAGCAGCGGAGTTAGTGAATAATTCTGATGAACAGTGGTTAGTATGGTGTGATCTTAATGCCGAAGGTGATAGGTTAAATGAACTGATTGAGGAAAGTAAAAACGTTCAAGGAAGTGATAAGAATAAATACAAGAGTGAAACAATGCTATCATTTTCTGATGAAAAATTAAAATGTCTTATCAGTAAGCCACAGCTCGCAGGGTATGGCATGAATTGGCAGAATTGCCACAATGTTATTTTTACTGGACTTTCTGATAGTTTTGAGCAGTATTATCAGGCTGTAAGAAGATGTTGGCGTTTTGGTCAGACAAAAGAAGTCAATGTATACATAATCATTTCAGCAAAAGAAGGTTGTGTAAAAGAGAATATCGAAAGAAAACAATTAGATTTCATTACTATGAGAGATGCAATGATTAATCTGACTAAAGAAATTACTAAGAAAGAGCTTAAATCAACGTGTAGGCTTACTACACCATATGAAGCAAATACAACAATGAAATTACCAAACTGGGAGGAATTTAAATAATGATGAATGTAATTGATCAAGCAGTAGCAAACAGATATGCACTTTATCATGGAGATAGTGTAGAAATTACTAAGGAGATTCCAGATAATAGCATCCACTACACTATCTTTTCACCACCATTTTCACAGTTATATGTGTACTCCAATTCAGATAGAGATATGGGTAACTGTAAGGGCGATGAAGAATTTTATAACCATTTCAAATATCTTGCAAAAGAATTATATAGAATTACAATGCCTGGACGACTTCTGAGTTTTCACTGTATGGATTTACCTCTCATGAAGTCAAGAGATGGTGTTATTGGATTAAAAGATTTTCCTGCGCTCATGCTTAAAATCTTTCAGGATTGTGGATTCATTTACCATAGTAAAGTAACTATTTGGAAGAATCCTGTTACGGAAATGCAAAGAACAAAAGCACTTGGGCTTTTACATAAACAGATTAAGAAAGATAGTAGTATGAGTCGTCAAGGACTTCCAGATTATGTAATTACGGTTAGGAAGCCTGGTGATAATCCAGAACGAGTTGAACACACAAATGAATCATTTCCTGTTAATGTATGGCAAAATTACGCTTCACCTGTATGGATGGACATTAGGCAGAGTGATACATTACAGAGAAAATCAGCAAGATCTGAACAGGATGAGAAACATATTTGTCCATTACAGCTTGAAGTAATTCAGAGATGTATTGAATTATGGACGAATCCAAACGATATTGTGTTTGATCCGTTTGGTGGAATTGGTTCTACTCCATATGTTGCACTTAAATTAGGAAGAAGAGGAATTGCAAGTGAATTAAAAGATAGTTATTTTGAGCAGTTAAAGAAAAATGTAGAGTCTGTGGCTGCCGAAGAACCAGAAGTATTTCCAGTTGGAGAAAAGAGTATTGAGGATGTAGTCGCATAAGCGGCTATATTCCTTATACAAAATATAATTTAAAGAGGTTTAATGTTATGAAAACAAGTACCAGATATCAGTGTGAAGTTTGTGGAACAGAATATTCAGACAAAAACAAATGTAAACAGTGTGAAGAGAATCATAAAACAAATTTAAAAATTATAGGAAAGAAATATGTCTCATTCAAAGGAGATAATACTGGATATCCTACAAGAATTGAAGTGGAGTTTGAGAATGGAGAATTTGTGACATATAAACGCTATTAGATGAAACACGAGTTTCATGGTTAATTAAATGCCATATATAGTATATATATCATTTTTAAATACTATATATAGTATATATAAAGAGGACAAAATATGATTCTAAAAGAGAAATATAGTTTAGGTAATAATAAACAGTATTATTGTAAATTCACAGAAGAATTAGACCGATGTGCAGGATTTGATATAGGAGAATATCCATATTATAAACACTATCTATTGGATTATAGGGATAGAGATAGACTTCATAATTTTCCAATTCGTGTTCCTGGTGGTACAGTTGGTGGAATTTGGGTAAATGACCACAATGTAATTATTGCGATTAAAGTTGATACAGATTATGTTGTGAAAACATATTCTGATGAATTAGGTGCGATTATAGAGAAATATATTGGTAAGAAGATTGAATTTGAGAGGTGAAGTGGTTGATTGCAATAAGTAGAATGGCTAAAAGATCATTAGAAAATGAAAACGGATACATCAATGGTACTCCTGTTGATTGGTGGAAGAAAAATAAATGGGCGTGTAGTTGGTGTTTGTTATGTATGATAGCACAGATTCCAATTGTAATATTAAGATTTGTACTTATGGTAATTTGTTTTATCCCATATAAAATTTATGAATACTTGGAAGATATGGATTTTTAAGAGGTTGAAATAGATGGAAAGATTAACAGAAAGATATGTTCCAAATAATGAAAAGAAAGGGATTGCAGGAATAAAGGTATTTGAATCTGAGAATAAAATACCTCTTGTTAAAGTATTAAGCGGAGAATATTTATATCCTGCTATTGAAAAGCTTGCCGCTTATGAAGACTTAGAAGAACAGGGCTTGCTTGTGAGGTTGCCAGTTGCGACAGGAACTAATGTGTATGTAGTAGGATCATTTCTTGATTGTATTTATGATTATGAACATTGTGAAGCTACTCAAAAATGGAAATGTGAAGAATATGTTCAATGCGAGTATGAAAAGAAGAAATATTATGTAAAAGAAATTAAGTTTACTTCAATTATGAAGAATTCTATAGGAAAATCTATTTTCCTCACTCGTGAAGAAGCCGAGAAGAAGCTGGAGGAGATGAAGAAGAATGGGAAATAAAAAGTACCTGAATTGCTTCAAATACATAAATCCGTATGGAACAGTATTCATTTGGTGTAATGTCGCAAACAGTAAACCGTATGGTGCAAGTTATCTCAATTCATTTCAAGACGGTTGTGAAGATTATGCGGATAATTATAATTATTGTCCGTATTGTGGAAAAAAGTTGGAAGTAATAGAGAAAATATAAGGTAAATGGAGATAAGAAATGATCGAAGTGATAAAAGAAATTCTTATGATGTTGGGGATATACGTAGTTGCCGCTATTATTTACAGATTACTCTGCACAATAATCAATAAATTCAATAGATGGCGAAAGAATGGATGCAAAATAAAATGTCTCTGCAAACCGCATAAATACAAATTAGTTTGGTATTGGAAGGATGCTGAAGAAGCTGTTCTGGAATGTAAGAAATGCGGTAAAAGAAAGCAAGTATTCATTGATTATGTTTCCATTAAGGAGAAATTTCATTAGGAGGACTAATATGAAACCAGAAGAAGAATTAAAAGAATTAAGATATGATGACACAGCTTATGGGAGAAAGTCTCAAGCATGTGTAGACAAAAATATGTTTGAGAAAATCTGAAACGGCAGTTTCATTTGGAGAAATAAAGCACATAACAATAAATAATATATAAAACAGGAGGAATAAAAAATGATGAACAATTTTTTAAACGGGATGTTTGGGAAAGTTGGAAGTGGAATGTGTAGGCTTTCAATGAATGGAGGAATTGCAGTAAAAACATCAAACGGGTACAAAAGCTACAATGTTAAAACAAGTAAACTTACTAATTGTAGCAATTTTGTGTTTGATATTGGAGAAGAATTTTTCTTTGTAATTCCAACAAATAAAGTAGAAAAAGGTGATATTATTTTAGTCAATAATAAACCAAAATGTGTCATTGAATCTGATAAAACTAAAATTACTGTAATTAATTATGAAGATTCAACAGTAGAGACTATTTTACCTGAGAGACATGTATTTATGGGTAATACATATTTTTATGGGAAAATTGTTTCAATGTTTGGAAGTGATATTTTAAAAGGAAAGAAAGGCACAAACAATATTTTTAAATATATGATGCTTTCACAAATGATGAAAGGTGAAAACAATTCTTCTGGAATACTAAATGGAAATAGTGGAGGAATGAGTGCTATGTTACCATTTATGATGATGGGTGGAAATATGGGAGAAATGTTTGATGGAATGTTTGATTTTGATACAGATAATGATACAGATTTAGAAGAAGAGGAGGAAGCATAATATGGGATGTGGATCATGGACAAAAGCTAGCTATACAAGTTATTCAAAATCAGTAGGAAGAAGTGTTTCAAAAGATGGAACAATTAGTGGTTCTTATTCTAATCAGGATATGTTCAAAGCTACAAATATTGATCCTGCACTTGATCCCAAAAATGTAATCAGGGAATGTTGCGACACAGAAGAACATCCAAATACAGTTCCAGTTATTTTAGCATTAGATGTTACTGGATCTATGGGACAAGCTGCCGTTGAAGTAGCAAAGAAACTCAATGTAATTATGACTAAATTATATGAGAAAGTAACAGATGTTGAATTTCTCATTATGGGAATTGGAGATTTAGCATGTGACATTTATCCTATTCAAGCTTCTCAGTTTGAATCAGATATTCGTATTGCTGAACAGCTTGATAAAATTTATTTTGAATTTGGTGGTGGTGGAAATAATTACGAGTCTTATACCGCAGCATGGTATTTTGGTTCTCGTCATACAAAGCTTGATTGTTTAAATCGTGGAAGAAAAGGAATTATCATCACTATGGGAGATGAACAGCTTAATCCATATCTTCCGTTAAGAGGTCGTTATAGCGGATTGATTGAAGCAACAGGGGATAATCTTCAAGATGATGTAGAAACAAAAGATTTATATAATGAAGTTTCTAAAAAATTTAATATTTATCATTTAGATGTAAATCATGGTCGTAGATGGGACGAAGATGAGATTGAAACGTCTTATAGAAAATATCTTGATGATGTTCATTTTAGAAAAGTGACTATGGATAGTATTACGAATGAAATTGTAGACATTATCATTAATGAAGCAGAAAATAATGTAGTAAATTCAGTTACAACATCTTCTGGTTCAGAAGAAATTACATGGTAGAATAGGAGAATTAAAAGATGAAAGACATTAAGATTGTAATTGGAGCAAATTTTGGGGATGAAGGAAAAGGCTTGATGACAGATTATTTTTCGCAAAAATCCAATAGCATTGTTGTGTGTTCAAATGGTGGAGCGCAAAGAGGACATACTGTAACAACGCCAACTGCAATTAGACATGTCTTTCATCATTTTGGATCAGGTACATTTAATAACGCAAGTACATATTTATCTGAGGATTTTATTCTTAATCCAATTATTTTTAAACAAGAATATGATGAGTTAGTAAAACTTAATCATAATCCAAATGTATATATTAATCAAAATTGCATGATAACAACTCCATTTGATATGATAGCTAATCAAATCGTTGAGGAAAGCCGTGGTAAAAATAAACATGGTAGTTGTGGATTAGGGGTTTTTGAGACAATTAAAAGATATAGAGCTGGTGTAACTGATTTAGATTACAATATTAAAGAATACTATTTGGAACAATTTAAAAAGGAGGACATTGAATTATCAGGCGAATGGTTGAAAATCTTTTTTGATAATGGTATATTTGAACATTTCTTAGAAGACTTGGATTTTATGAATAGCCATTCATTGTGTATTTCAGATGAATATTTCTTAAATCAGTATGACAATATTATTTTTGAAGCAGCACAAGGGCTTTTACTTGATCAAAATAATATTGATTATTTTCCACATCTTACCCCATCTAACACTGGAATTAAAAATCCCAAGAAAATAATTGAAAATATTGAATGGAATGATGATATAAATATTGAAACTTGTTATGTATCTCGTACTTATTTAACAAGACATGGCGCAGGGAAATTCCCATCAGAATGCAATAAAAATTTTATTAACGAATATATGTATGATAAAACAAATGTTCCAAATCCTTTTCAAGATAGATTAAGATATGGACATCTTAATCTAAGAGAACTATATAATAGATGTTCTGATGATATTGGAGATTTTGGAAACACAAAATCAATTACAATTACCCATTGTAACGAATATGACAAATGGGATAATGATTTGCTTATAAATTTATTTAATGATTGGAATATTTATTATTCTGATGGAGAAACCCGAAATGATGTAGATTTAAGATAAGCTGAAATGTTGTTTTCAAGGAGGTTAAGATGAAAAGACAGATAAGAAAATCAGTTTTTGAAACAAATTCGTCAAGTACACACGCTATTTGCATTACTAAAAAGAAAGATAATTATAAACTTCCAGATCATATTGATTTTGAATTTGGCGAGTTTGGGTGGGGATATGACGAATATAGTGATACACATAATAAAGCATCATATTTAATTACCTCAATTTTTAGTTTTAGTAAAAGTGAAACAGATGAAAACCTTGCACGATTAAAAAATATTTTGGACTCTCATAATATTACATACTCAATTCCAGAACCAAAAGTTGAATTAGATAGGTGGAGAGGGAAAGAATATTATTATTATGATATTGGTGATAATTACATTGACCACGTAGGAAAAACGCAAGACTTTGTAGATGCGGTTTTATCAGATCCAGAAAAGTTATTTAGATATTTATTCGGAAATTCTTTCATTATTACAGGTAATGATAATGACGATAGCTACAGGGATAGAATGTGTATCTATGAAGGTGAAGAAGAAAAAGATTATGGATGCTACCCGATTTACGGAGATTTAAAACCTGAATTTAATGATTATGAAATTTATGAGAAAGGAAATTAAATTATGAAAAGACAAGTAAGAAGAAATGTATTTGAAACTAACTCAAGCTCAATGCATAGTTTATCAATTGCAAAAAGAGGAGTAACAGAGTATTTACATGTTGACGAATGTACAAACAAAGTAGTTACGGAGTTTGGTGAGTTTGGATGGGGTTATGATGAATATAATGATCCAGAAACAAAATTATCATATCTTGTAACTATGATTGGTGAATCTCATAATTGTTATTCTATTGAAGAAATATATGAGACTAATGATTTTAAGAAAATTAATGATGTGGTTTCAGCAAGATGTGAATGTGATGGAATTGAAATTAAGAATGTTGATGGATATATCGACCATCAATCAATAGACACAATTGATAATCTAATGAAAGAATATAATTGTACAATCGAAGAATTTATTTTTGATAAAGGAATTACTTTAGTAATTGATAACGATAATTAATAGGAGGCTGATTTTATGAAGATACAAATTAGACGAGGAGTATTTGAAACTAATAGCAGCTCTGTGCATTCGCTTACAATGTGTACACAATCAGATTATGATAGATGGAAAAATGGAGAACTTATTTATGATTATTGGGAAGATAAATTAATTCCACTAGATGATACAGATCATCATGATGATGACAGATATTACACATATGATCGTTTTAATGAGTATGGCGCACTTGACTATAAAACTTTTGAAGATACATTTACGACAGAAAATGGTGATACAGTAGTTGCATTTGGATATTACGGTCACGATTGATTAGGAGGATTAAGAATGGGATTATTAGGAAGATATAAAAACGGTAACTTTGTGACAACTATTTTGAGTGATGGGACAAAAATTAGGGAAACAAAAGATGATGAATTTATTCCTAGTTTTGCTGAAAACATGGATGTAAAAATTTGTAACTATTGTGATATGGGATGTAAATTTTGTCATGAGGGTAGCACAATAAATGGCAAGTTTGGTAATATTTTAAATGAAAAATTTATTGATACTTTACATCCATATCAAGAAATTGCAATTGGCGGTGGTGATGCAACCAGTCATCCTAATTTAATTCCATTCTTAAAGAAACTAAAAGAACGAAAAGTTATTGCAAATATGACTGTTAATCAGATCCATTTTGAAAAGAAGCATGAATTAATCAAAAAGTTAGTTGATGAGAAATTAATCTATGGTCTTGGCGTTTCGCTAGTAAATCCCACAAAACATTTTATTGAACTTATAAAACAATATCCAAATGCAGTTATTCATGTGATTAATGGCGTATTAAAACCATCTGATATAAAAGCATTAGAGAATAATAATTTAAAGATGTTAATTCTTGGGTATAAACATTTGCGTAGAGGTAATGAGTATTTTGAAGAAGAACAGAATGATATTGAGACTAAGCAGCAATGGTTATATGAAAATCTTGAAGATATTATTCAGAAATTTCAAGTTGTAAGTTTCGATAATCTTGCAATTGAGCAATTAGATGTAAAAAGATTATTAACTCAGGAAGAATGGGATGAGTTTTATATGGGACGAGATTCTGAATTTACATATTACATTGATATGGTAGAGAAAAAATTTGCAAAAAGTTCAACTGCTTCATTTAATGAAAGATACGATTTACTTGGATCAGTGGATGATATGTTTAATAAGATTAGGATTAGGAAGGAATAGATGGAATTAACAGAAAAAAATTTAAATGGAAAAATATATAATAGATGGAAAATAATAAAATTTTCTCATAAAATAGGATATCACAAATATTTTATATGTGAATGTTTGGATTGCAATAAGAAAAAGCCTGTAGCAATTCAAAACATAATTAGAGGAGTAAGTAAAAGTTGTGGTTGCAAATCCAAAATTGAAACAGCTTACAACATTAATAAAAAATATAATAAATATGAAATTGATAATGATGTTGTGTATGTGAATTTAAATAATAGTGATGAAAATATAATGATTTGTGATTTAGAGGATTGGAACAAACAAAAAGATTGTTACTGGATAAAGAATCGTGGTGGATACGCAACATCGTGTAAAAATCATAAAACTATTATCTTTCACAGAATAATTATGGGAACAAATGATTCTAAAATTCAAGTGGATCACATAAATGGTAATACATTAGATAATCGAAAACAAAATTTAAGAATTTGTTCAAATCAAGAAAATAGTTTTAATAAAAATAAAAATTCTAATAATTCTAGTGGATACAAAGGCGTGTATTTTGATAAGGAAAGAAATAAATGGAGAAGTGCAATCCAGTTCAACGGAAAATCTATAAAATCTCCGAAAAGATATGATACACCAGAAGAAGCGTATGAATGGTATGTACAAAAATCAAATGAATTATTTGGAGATTTTTCGGTATTTAAATCAAGAAAATAATGGATAAAATGCGTCTTTCATAGACAAAATTGAAAGTAGAATAGGAGAAAATATGAATCAACAAACATACGATTATATCTCATTAAAGGCATTATCTGATAGATTCAGAGAAGTAGCTGCGACAATCACAAATGATGAGATTAAGTCTATTATTAAGTCACAAATAGAAGAAAAGGTAAAAGATGAATTATATTCTGTTGATATACCCTTGTCAGAAATTGTAAATGAATGGTTTGAAGATGAAGATAATTCTACTTGGATTTTGGATACATTAAAAAAATCTATTGAAAATAAATTATCAGATAAAAAGATCCGTTGGTAATAACTATTATATTAAAATGAGGAATAATAAATGGATAGATTTACAGTGATTGTTGAATTGTTATTTATGGTGTTACTTAGTGGATGTATGTTAATTGGGAGAAATAAAGGATGAGACTAATTGATGCTGATAAGTTAATTAATTCTCTTGGAAGTTCAGATGTAGATTTGTACATATCTGGATTGATTGATGAACAGCCGACATCTTTTGATGTAGATAGGGTTATTGAGCAGATTGAATATAGAAGAGCAAATTTTGATTGTAAATTATGTAAATACAATGATGATGGAAAAACAATATGTAGTGAAGATTGTTCAGATGCACTTATTGATGATTTGATCAAAATTGTGAAGGATGGTGGAGTTGAATGAGAGAAATTCTTTTCAAGGCAAAGCGGATTGACAATGGTGAATGGATTGAGGGATATCTTTTCGACAATGGATTTGACGGAGAGGAGAAAAAATATTTCGTAGGTGGTTTGATTATTGAGAAATACAATGGAACTGCTTGCGATGAGTGGGATATTACAGGAATTGATTTTTGCGAGATTGTTCCTGAAACCCTCTGCCAGTTCACGGGACTTTGTGATAAGAACGGAAACAAGATTTGGGAAAATGACATTTTACGATTCACACAGCAGGATGAAACTAAAATTGGTGTTATTAAATATAACGCACCGATTTTTACATATTTTGGATTAATGAGATGGAGTCTATACAAAGATGAAGTTATTGGAAATATTTTTGACAATCCAGAATTATTACAGGAGGAATCAGATGAGTAAATCAGTATTAGTGATGGATACACCAGAAAATTGTGATTTATGCAAAATTGGTCAAGACCATAGTATCAGTTTGGAAATATGCATATATTGTCCGATTGAAAAAAGACTTGTGATTGACAAAGAAACAGAAACGATTCCTGATTGGTGTCCATTGAAGCCATTGCCAGAGAAGGATGATTTTGATGATCCGTATGACGAATATTACACTGGGTATCATGACGGTTGGAATAGATGTTTAAAGGAGATTGCGGGAGAATAAATAATGGAGAAAGCAATAATTATAATTGATATGCCTGATAACTGCACAAAATGTACATTTATACATAGGGATTATTGTTCAAGTGTTGAGTCATATTTTTGTGGAGTAAATCATAAACGATTATCTTTTTCTCATGTTAGCTGTAGACCTATAGAATGTCCGTTAAGAGAATTACCTAGTAAGAAAAATTGGGGAGAAATATTTAATGGAAATGTTAAAGGTTGGAATGATTGTTTGAGAGAAATTACAGGTAGTCAAAAAATTAACAGTTGAAAGTAAACTTTCATTCATAAAAAGAGGTAAAATTTTATGACAATAGAAAAGATTAAAGAGAAATTAAGAGGTGAAGAATACGATTTCTTACGAAAAGATAAAAATTTAGGTAACAATATTATTATTCTTACGCTTGGTGGAAGTCATGCTTATGGTACAAATACAGAAACAAGTGATCTGGATATTAGAGGATGTGCATTGAATAGTAAAATGCAAATTCTTACGAATGAAAATTTTGAGCAATTTGTAAATGAAAAAACAGATACAACCATTTATGCGTTTAATAAATTGATTTCACTGTTATGCAATTGTAATCCTAACACAATTGAAATGCTCGGTAATAAACCAGAACATTATTTCTATGTATCGCCAATTGGTAGAGAATTTATTAATAATAAAGATTTATTTCTATCGAAGAAAGCAATTTATTCTTTTGGTGGCTATGCTAATCAGCAGCTCCGTAGGTTGGAGAATAAGTCAAATAGATTAGTTGGACAGGCTAAAAACGAAGAACATATCTTTAAGACAATTGATCATGCAATGTTTGACTTTAAACAAAGACATTTTACAATGCCAGATGATGCGATTAAATTATATATTGATAAAGCAGTTCAAGAGGGATATGATACAGAAATTTTTATGGATGTGAATTTAACACATTATCCTCTTAGAGATTATTCTGGTATGATTTCCGAAATGCAATCTATTGTAAAAGCATATGGCAAGATTGGTAAACGAAATCAAAAAGCGATTGAAGCAAACAAATTAGGTAAGCATATGATGCATTTGATTAGATTATATATGATGTGCCTGGATATTCTTGAAAAGGGAGAAATTAATACCTATAGAGACAAAGAGCATGATTTACTTATGGATATTCGTAATGGTAAATATTTAGATAAAAATAGACAACCTATTCCAGAATTTTATGAAATGGTAGATGAATATGAAAAGAGATTAGATTATGCAAAAGAGAATACCGATTTGCCAGATAGTCCAGATTATAAAAAGATTAATGAGTTTGTAGCTTCTGTAAACGAAAGAGTAGTAAAAGGTGAAATCTAAGAATATATGAAACAAATGATTCAAGGTAGGTGATGATAATGTTTGGACATAAAGAGTATATTATAATTGCAGTCATATGGTTACTCATTGGGTTATTATCGGTAATAAGTATGTGTGTACACGATATGAGAGGAGAACCATATGATGAGAATTATTTTAAAGGACTGCATACTATAGGTCTTATTCTTATGGGAGGGGTGACATTTTTAATTGTCTTTTATCTTATCACAGTTGATATTCTTCAAAAATATATGAAAAAACGAAAGAGTAATAGAAAGTTCACAAAATTCATTTATAAAATAGCGAATATAGGTATAAAGAAAGATGGTGATAAGAAATGAAACGTAATCCAGTAGAAAGATACATAAAAAAGCGTATGGATTCTATTAGTGTAAAGAAAATAAGACCCTTGTTTTTATGGTGTCGATGTGAGAAATGTCATAAAGAATTTAGAAGAGAACTAATGTATCATTGTAGTTATTTGCATTATTTTTGGGAACATTACTTTGAATATTATGGATGTTCTCAGTGTTTCAAGATAAGGATGAATTTGTAAAATGGCTACAAGCTACAGGGAAATTATACACAGAAGAATCATTAAGAAAATTGTGTAAAAAGATAAGTGGTATTATTTAATCTGAAATCTCGATTTCATGGAGGTGATATAAATTACAGATGAAGCAAGGGAATTAGTAGAAGATAATCATAATTTGATATATTCCTTTTTGTATAAATATCATTTGGATGTAGAAGAATGGTATGATATTGCGGCAATAGGCTTATGTAAAGCTGCGAATACATATAACAATGATAAATCAGGATTTTCTACATATGCCTATAAATGTATGTATACAACTATAATAATGGAGAAGCGTAAAGAAAATGCAATGCGTATAATCCCACAAAATCAGATAGTTTATTATGAGAATCAAGTCAATGAATCATCTAAAGAGAATGACACATCTACCTTTCTTAATTATATCCCAAGTAAACAAGACATTGAGAATGAAACAATTTCAACATTATCATTAGAAAATATTGAAAATGAATTGGTTGGTAATAAAAGAAAAGTTTTCGTTTTATTAAAAGAAGGATATACACAATCTGAAATATCTAAAATTATTGGTATATCAAAACAAAGAATTTCTAAAATTAAACAAGAAATTGCAGAGAAGTATTATACGGGAGGTTCATGTATTGAATAAAAGAACACGTAAAAAGTGGTTAAAGAAGCAAGGATTATATATCAATCCAAAAGAAATATGGAATCTTGATTGTAATGTTGCAAAATATATTCTTCCAAGATTAAAAATGTATAAGAAACTAACCATTGCTTATCCTGGATATGATGAAGCAAATACACCTGAGAAATGGGATGAATTATTAGATAAGATGATCTGGTCATTTGAACAAGCTGCTAATTATTATGAGATATATGAGTCGATAGATTGTAACAATTCAGATTGGAAAGAAAAATACAAGGAAACAAATGATAAGATTCAAGAAGGGTTGCTATTATTTGCAAAATGGTTTCAACATTTAGGGTGGTGAGAAGATGAAAGAAATTTTAGGAAATAATCTTAAACAATTCTTTTTCGTATTAGATTATCCAAAAGAATATGGAGCAATATGTACATACAAGAGTAATAGATATGAAGTTTGGTTAATGGATGATGAAATATTTGATATGATTGCTGATATACCAGAAGAAAAATTTATGAAAATCGCAAGTGAAGATGCTTGGTGGAGAAGTAGTAACGGTAGTGTATTATATTCACTTGATAAAGGAGAAGTAATAATCAATAATCAGAAAATGATTGGATGGATTAGAAAACCTTGGGATGAAGAATTATCAAAAGATATTAATTATCAATCATTATCAGAGTATCTATGTGAATTTATTGGAGTTTCAATGCCTCATAATGTTGTAGCTTGTGCAATGGATTTAGCAAAATTCAATAATTTAACAATGGGTGAATTGTTTAAAAAATATGAACCAGTGGAGGATTAATTATGATTATTACAGGAATGAATCACTTTCAGAAAGTATGTTTAAAGAAATTAGTAGAATGGTATACAAAAAATTATCCTGATGTAGAGCTTGATTTTGACGATGTGTTTATTGTCTGGTCATGCAAGACTTTACAAAATTATAAATGTCTTGTTTCTACTACGGTTCCTGGTGATGGAATCTATGTTGAGTATACATACAATGGTGATAAGCAAGAATTATATGAGGATATATATAAAAAAGTAACAAACACTTGCATTACTGAGGAATAAGAAAGGATTAAAATATGAAGAAATCAGAACCAAAATTAATTTTAAATCTACAAGTTGAAAGTGAAGAACTTGATCAGAAAGTTAAACTTGCAATGGATAAGTACATTGAAAATGTAATTGTGGGTAATCTTGATGATGAGATTGAAAAGATTGTCACTAAAAGAATTGGAGCGTTAGTATCAGCAGATAGATGGAATCCAAATCGAAAAATTAAAGATAAAACATTAGAAATGTATGTAAAAGAAGCAACAGAGAAAGTTATTTGTGATGTAATTGATAAGAATATCAAAGATATTTTTGCGAAGAAAGTTGCAGAGATGCTATAGGTTAAACATGAAGAGAAAGAAGAAACAGAATAACAAATTATCAGACAAAGAAAAATTGTTGAATGATTTTCAAACAGTAGATAAGTATATGACAAAACGAATAGAGAATGATATTCTAAATCAAGTTTATAAAGAGATAAATGATCTTTTAGAACTTAAACAAATTACCGATGATGCTTATGCGAGATATAAAAACGGAGGAAACTATGATTCAGCAATGTAAAACATGTAAGAAGTACAAAGGTGATTGTGGTAATCATTTTAAAGATGAATTTAATCACATAGACTTTGATATTCCATCTGAATGTGCGTGTGATGTATATGGAAATTGTATGTCTTTTGAAGAAACCAGAACGAAATATCAAATTGCGCTCACAAATATATTGGAAAATGAATCAAAAATTAAAATGTATGTTAATACACAAGTATTAATCGAAGCCATAACAAGAGTAATAAACGAAGATAAGAAGTAACATAAAATATTTCTTTCATCGTAGTCGTGAAAATCATTGATCTTATTGACTTTTGAAAGAGATAACGTAACGGTTTTAGGACGCTGAAACCGCATAAATATTAGTGATTTAACATATCACATGAAAGAAATAATTGATAGAAGAAAGGAATATATAGTCTCATGAGGTAAGCTGTGCAGCACTAGGGACGAAAGATTGAAAGTTGCGGTTATAGATGCCGATCTAATCGGTAGAAAGAAACATAGATTCCCAAATTTGGCTTCTATGAAAATATCTGGATATCATAAAGATTGTGGAGATTGTGTGCAATTGAAAACAGATTATGATAGTCTTAATGAATTTGATAAGGTTTATATATCTAAAGTGTTTACGGACACTCCTATTAATGAAAATATCTTAAAACTTCCCAATGTAAAATATGGCGGTACTGGATTTTATTTTGATCAAGCACCAGATTTACCATATGAAATTGAACATCATATGCCTGATTATCACCTATATGATGACTGGATCGAGGAACAAATTGCTAATGGAGTTCCTAAAAATCAATTTAAAGAATACAGAGATAATTCAATTGGATTTTTAACAAGAGGTTGTTTTAGAAAATGTGGATTTTGTGTAAATAAAAAATACGATCATGTATTTCTACATAGTCCATTAGAAGAATTTGAAGATAATTCTCGTAAGAAAATTTGTATGTTAGATGACAACATACTTGGTTCTCCTGAGTGGAGAAATATATTATATCAACTAATTAATACAGGTAAACCGTTTAAATTTAAGCAAGGTATGGATGAAAGATTACTTACGGATGAAAAGTGCGAAATATTATTTAATGCAAAATACGATGGAGATTATATATTTGCATTTGACAATATTTCTGATTATGAGTTAATCCATAAGAAATTGCAAATGATCCGTAATCATACAGATAAAACGAATATTAAGTTTTATGTTCTTGTTGGATATGAAAGTACAGATGTGATAGATATTGAAAATGCTTTTAAGAGAATTAAATTACTGATGAGGTATCATTGCTTGCCATATATTATGAGATTTCAAAACAAAAACAATGCACCTTGGAAAGATTCTGATCTGAGAGGAATGTATATTACACTTGCTAGATGGTGTAATCAGCCAAGTTTCTTTAAGAAAAAATCAATTAGAGAATTTTCAAATATGAATGGGTAATAAAGCAAGTTTAAGATATTTAACGGAATTTGAGGAGAAATATCCACATATAGCGGAGAAGTATTTTGACATGAAGTGGGAAAATTATACAGATTTATTAAAGCAAGAAGAGGATAAATAAATGAAAATCAAAAACATTAAAAACGTAGAAACATTTTTAGCAGTAGTAAACGAATGCAAAGGAGATGTGACATTAACATCTGTATATGGTGATAAATATAATCTCAAATCTGCACTAACTCAATATGTAGCAGTCGCAGCTTTGGTAGGAGATCATGGAGAAGAGTTAGAATTGTGGTGTACAGACAAAGATGATGAGAAGAAGTTCTTAAAAATGTTTAATGAACATCCAGATATGCTCTAAAATGGCATGAAAATAGGCAAAAATTAAAGATGAAATTATTTTTTCACGGCGGTGAATAATATATTTAGAGAATCTTATGAGTATACAAGAAGATATAGAGAATCCTGTAAACAGATGAAGGGGAAAGAAAGGGACAACAATGAAATGTGTAAGTAATAAACAATATGAATGCATAAAATTAACAAAGGAAAATTTAAAAGAATTTTTAAGAATAGTTGAACCTTATCTTGATAGTAAATATGTCTTTATCCAAGATGATAATGATAAATATTGTCTTGTTAAACGTTTTGAAGTGGAGAAATATTATTTTTACAATGATTGGTATGTTTTCGATTGGGACGAAGCAACGTTGGAAAGTTATACAGATGAAGAATTTAAAGAACAGTTTGAATTAGTGGAAGAGAGATGATTTACGATAGAAATTCAATTCAAAAATGGAAGTAAATTAGAGAATATAGAATCAAAAGATAGTAAACGTAGTAATTCCATGATAATTAAATTTGGAGAATGGGAAACTACAACACCAGAAAATTCAGAAGAAGTAATGAAGAAACAGATTTTATATTATCAGAGACACCCAGAAGAATTTTTTGAATTGATGGGACATGATTTACACTTGTATTGGTATCAGAAATTATTGATAAAGCTTTTAGCAAAAATTGGGAGGTAAACTATGAATTTTGCAAGCGCATTATTTTCACTTAAAAGAGGACACAAGATCAAGAGAAAACATTGGACAGGTTGGTGGGAGCTGGATGGTAATGAAGTTATGATGCACTGTCATGACGGGAGAGTTATTAATATCAGGGATTCAGAAGACATTACATACACTATTGAAAATATGGCGTGTGATGATTGGACTATTGCTGATAATTGTGGAGCAAAGGGAGAAATTTAATATGATAAAGAATTTTATTATATCAATCCAAAATTTCTTTAAAGATTTTGCTATATTATGGAATTATTCATCATGTTACGATCATATGGAATCAACTGGGTATGCAGTATTTGAATGTTGTGGTGGTGTATCAGGTGGAACAAAAAACACCGAATATTTGTCAGAAATGTGCATTGATTGTCCATATTTTGTAACAACGGATATCGAATATATTAAAAAGAGAAACAAAAATAATTAGATGAAAGACCGAATTGAATGATGAATAATATTACTTTTAAATTTGAAAGATGTAAATGTGAAGGATGTAATTGTATTACATGTACACTAAATACGTTTTTATCTAATAATAAATGTACTAATTGTGACAGTTGTGTAAATGCATGTAATTATGAAAAATTATGTATTTTCCATAAGAAAATAGCTGGATGAAAGTTCCCTTTCATAAAAAGGAGGTTAAATAGATGTATTGTGCATATATAACAACGCTAAAAGGTCTAAGGAAACATAGTAATGCTGATAGATTACAGTGTGCGGAAGTATTTGGTCAAAATGTAATTGTAGATTTAAGCTATAAAGAAGGACAAAAAGTAATATTCTTTCCTTCCGATGGACAGCTTTCTATTGAATTTGCTATAGATAATAATCTTGTGCGAAAGAAAGATGAAAATGGTAATAACATCGGCGGTTATATGGACGCAGAAAAAAGAAATGTTACCGCTATAAGACTCCGTGGCGAGAAATCAGAAGGACTTGTTTTACCAGTTGAAACACTTTCTAAATATACTGATATTTCAAAATTAAAAGATGGTGATCAAATTACAATTCTTGGAGGACATGAGATTTGTAAGAAATATATTCCAAGAAGTAAAAGACGTTCAAATTCAAATATACCTAATTCAAAAAATAAGAAAAATAAATATAAACAAGAATCTATATCGTATCCATTTTTTGAAGAGCATAAGGATACTGCACAGCTTGCATATAATATATCTGCGTTTAAACCAGGAGATACAATTTATATTACAAGAAAAATGCATGGAACATCTGCACGTACAATGAAAACTGTAAAAGTAACCAAGAAAAATAATTTACTAAGAAGATTATTTCGAATGTGTCCAAAGACAATTAGAGAAGTTTCCGTTGTATCTGGAAGTAGAAGAGTTGTATTAAAAGATATGGCAAAGAATGATGGATATTATTCAGACAATGGATTCAGAAGAAAATATCATGATATTTTAAAAGATAAATTACCAGAAGGATGTGAAATCTTTTATGAGATTGTTGGATATGTAAATGAGTCTACTCCTATTATGAGTTCCGTTTCAAATAAAAGTGTAAAAGATAAAGCATTTATAAAGAAATTCGGTGACACTACTATATTTTCATATGGATGTAAACCTGGTGAATCAGAAATGTATGTGTATAGAATGACTATGACTACCGCAGATGGAACAGTTGTTGAAGTCCCTTGGGAAGTAACTAAAATATGGTGTGACAAATTAGGCGTTAAACATGTACCAGATTTAGAGAAATTTATTTATACAACCCCAGAAGATTTAAAAATGAGAGTAAATAAATATCTTGACGGGATGCCAGTGGATGAGATTGGAAAGACACATATCGCAGAAGGAGTAGTCGTCCGTATTGATAATAGGGAAACATTTACTGCTTTTAAAGATAAAGTTTTTGAATTTAAAGTTGTTGAAGGTATTGCAAAAGATACATCAGATACTCCCGATATTGAAGAAGCAGAAGAATTATATGAGGAAACTGTAAATGAATAAACCTATTTTTATTATGATGGTTGGTCTTGTTGGGTCAGGCAAGTCCACTTATGCAAAACAATTATCGGATGACATTAATGCAATAATTTGTAATTCAGATGCTATTAGAGAAGAATTATTTGGTAATGAAAATATACAAAATCAAAACGAAGAAGTATTTCGTGTATTGCACAAAAGAATTAAAAATAATTTAAAAAATGGTAAGAATACAATTTATGACGCAACAAATATTAAATCTAAAAGACGTAGGGCGTTTTTGTCTGAACTTAAAAATATTCCATGTATTAAAAAATGTATAATAATGGCTACTCCGTTTCATATGTGCTATAAACAGAATGAGTCAAGAAGTAGAATTGTTCCATATGAAGTAATTGATAGAATGTATAAAAATTGGAATACTCCATATTGGTTTGAAGGATGGGATGATATTAGGATCGTGTTCCCGCAAAATTATAAAATTGTGGATACTGTTGAAAATTGGATTGATAAACATATGGAATTTAACCAGGATAATCCACATCATGTATATACACTTGGACAACATTGCAAATTAGTTGGAGAGGAATTAAAAGATAATTCTTTACTATACTATGCGGGATCGCTTCATGATTGCGGTAAACCATTTGTTAAAAGCTTTGTTAACTCAAAAGGAGAAATAACAGATATAGCACATTATTATCAGCATCATTGTACAGGTTCATATGATAGTTTGTTCTTTGATTATCCACAAAGTGTAAATAGATTGGATGTTTCTATTATTATTAATTTACATATGCAACCTTATTTCTGGGAAAAAGATAAAGAATACGGAGATAAAACAAAACATAAATATCAAAAATTGCTTGGAGATAAACTTTATAATAATGTAATGAGATTACATAAAGCCGATAAGGAAATGCATTAAAATTTTCATTTCATGGAGGAGATGTTATGTATGGTACGAATACAGTAGAACAAGATAATATAAATTTTCTATTGAATAAGTATAAAGATATAATCAGAAATGACGATGGTACGTTTAGGCTAGCACATAGATGTATACCTGGTGATACTAACAATTCTGTTCATTTTGTAAATACAGGCGTACATAATCATAATGAACTTGAACATAATTGCTATAGATGTAAGCATTGTGAACCAGAAGATCATGCCTGTCATGATCGTTGTCTTTTAAGAACACGTCTTGAAAATTCATCTATTAAACTTTTCGCAAATTCTGTTGCAAATTGTGATGCGTATGATCCTATTGAATGTCTCAATATTATTCACGATATAAATGAAATGGTTGACTTTATGGAAATGATTGAAAAATATTTTGATTGTCCTGAATCTCTTGAAGAATATTTTGGATTCACTCCAAATGAAAATGATAATACAGGAAAAGTATTAGAAACAATTAGAGAATATCATGAGCGTGGTGGAGAATTTACTAATATACCAGACAAATATCCATGTGTGATTTATTTTCCAATTGATGATATAGATATTCGCAAGAAATTAGAATGGATTTATATTGGAAAAGAATAGAATATGAAAGTAATTCAAAATCCGCATCAATTATCAGAACAAACTAAACCAATGATAGAAAAAGTAAAAATAAAAATGTGAAAATTGCGGATCAGTTCTTGAAAATGAGGATTATACATGAGTAAGAAAATTAAAATCAAAGGTAAATGTCCTAGATGTGGTTCTAAATTAGAGATGGGTTTATTATGTTATGAATTTTCATATATGGATGAACCAGAAGTAACCGAACTTTTACCAATATGTACAAATAATAATTGTGATGAATCGTGCGGATATGGTAGTGAAATCAAATATAGATGGATCAATCATAGGACAGTAAAAATTGATGGATTATGGGACTAATTAAAACTCTGATTTCATGGAGAAATAAATATTAGAAAGGTGGTGATGATATACATGTGGGTTATATTTTTGCTTAGTGCATGTGCTTTTGCTCTTGTAGCACTAATCATATCATTAATTGCATGGTGGGTTATTCACAAAATGGAGTCTGAAATGCACAGAGATGATGAAAAATTTAATATCGAAAAAGAAGTTTATACAAAAATTAAAAATAATATTAAGAAAGAGGATTAATTTATGAAACAACTTATTGCAGGAATTGTTATCGCAGCAGCGGTTATTGGTGGAGTTTTTACAGTATCTCATATTAAGTTTATTGGAACTGGTAAAGTTGGTATTGTTTACAATTACAAAGATGGAGTACAAGATACGGTACTTCCACCAGGCGCACATTTTATTGCACCTATGAATAAATCCAAAGAATTTTCTACAAGTAATGAGATTCTTGTTCTTACGAAAGATAAAAGAGAAGGTAGTAAAGAAGATGATTCTTTTAAAGTGGCAACATCTGATGATGCTAGCATCGCAGTTTCATTCCAGATGAGTTATCGTTACGATCCTGAAACAGTTATTGATACATATAAGAAATTTAAAGGTATGGATGGAAATGATATTGTAGAAAATCGTGTTAAGACTGTTCTGAAATCTAAAATCTCAGAAGTGACAACAGATTATTCTATGATGGATATTTATTCTGGAAACAGATCTAAACTGAATAATGCAATCACGGAATATCTTAATAAAGATTTCCATAAGAAATACGGAATTGAAGTCCTTGATGCTTCTATCGTTGATGTACATCCAGATAAAAAGCTAAAACAAGCTATTGACAATCGTGTTACAGCACTACAGGAGAAACAGCAAGCTCAAGCTGAACAGGAGAAAGTAAAGGTACAGAAACAGACTGAGCAGCTACAAGCAGAAGCTGATGCTCAGATTGAAATTACAAAGGCTCAAGCTGATGCAGAAAAGGCAAAAATCAAAACAGAAGCCGATGCGGAGAATACTAGAACGAAGGCAAAAGCGCAAGCAGAAGCTAATAAAGAACTTAGTGCATCTATTACAGAAGATCTCATTAAGATGAAAGAAGCAGAAGCAAGACTTAAACATGGTTGGGTAACTGTAAAAGGTACAAATAGTACAGTTGTTGATGCAACAAAGAAGTAAATAGTGTAGACATGGTGTGATTCTATATAGAGAAATATAGAATGGTAGGGTTCGATCCCCTACCTACACATTCTAATAAATATTGAAAGGAGAACAGTCATGGCAAATGTACCGCCAAAGAATAAGAGATTTGAAAGCGGTGAAATTGTATTTTGGTGTCACCAATGTGGACATGAATATTCAGTCCACTATGGGATGGTAGATGAACAGTATAAATTTGATGTTTATATTGACTATCTTGCACCAAGAGAACGTAGAAGAATTTATTCTGACTATGTAAAAGGTGTTCCGATTGATGAATTTAACACTGAACAGAGATTTCACAAACTTCCTAAGAATTGGAGTTATGATACAAAGTTATTTGAGATTAAACAAGATCCATTAACAGATGAAGAGATTAATTTCAAATTAGACATTAACAAACCAGAAACATTAAAAGAAGCATATGATAAAGGATTCTTAGTGAAACGTGCGAAAATCTTTCATGGATCTATTGAATCAGAAATCACAAAAGATGGTTGGAGAATACATAAGGGATATTCGCAAGATTGGGGGATCAATAGAACACCTAATTATACTACTGTAACCTGCTCAAAAGTATATCGTTCATATGATGAAGCACAGAAAGAAGTAGATGAACATATTGCGGAATATAAACGTCAAGCTGCCTTATCTGATTATGATTGGTCTGTTGAGCAGATAGATAAGGTGTTAAGTTATTATAAGAACATTTATAATTTGACGGATAGTGAAGTAAAACAGTATCGTGATTGGATATTAGCACAGGATAATATAGAGAATGTAGAAGTAAGAATTCATTTTGGTAATCTCGAATTGCGAGACTGTACAAAGCACAAGAAATGGCATGGTATAGAAACTAATATGTGAGGTGGATTATGAGAAATATAGATAGACTTAGAGTAATGTCACTTGAAGAAATTGCGCCATATTTAGTGCATAAAACTATGATCAATAAATCAGAAGTTTGGTGTAGTCCTAGTGGATATACATTTAGTAATAAAGATGCTGCGATTGAAAATTGTATTCATTGGCTAGATAAAGAATATCATAAGGAGAACTAAATGTTAAGTGATTACTTATCGAAAAACGGAATTTCTAATATGGAAGAATTAATTGGTAGAGAAGTGTTTTTAATACTCCCACGGCAAGGGATTAAAAATTACGCAATTCGTAGAATTCAATATGGAAAGCAACACAAATGGATGATGTGTCTTCCAGAGAATTATAGAGTGTCTGAATTAGGTGAGAGTATTTTCTTTACAAAGGAAGAAGCAGAAAAATATCAGATTCAACAGTTATACAAATATAGCAAAAAACAACGTGATCGAGTGATTGAGAAAAAGATTAAAGAGAGAAATACAGAATTAGAAGAGTTGTACAGGTTATTAAAGAAATATCCAACGCCTGAATTAAGATATCTTATTAAAGATTCTTGTCAGTTATGTTCTCATAGGGATGAAGATTCTACATATTATGAAATACCTGTATATTTATGTAGAGTTTGCAATGAGCATAATATGTTTGATTATGACTTTGATAAATTAAGAGAACTATTTGGAGAATGATGCTATGAAAGATGTTAAAATTGCAAAATTTGTAGAATTGATTATTAAAGGCAAAACAGCAATCGAAGCTGCGAAAGAATCAGATATTATTGATTTGTCAACAGAAGATGTGCTGAGAGAATTATCTAAAGAAGATTATGAATCTGATTGGGATAAATTAGCTAAAGCAATCATTGGAGGTTGAAAATGATCAAAAGTGAAGTAGATGGAGCATATCTAATCACACATTCTTATGGAGAAGTAATAGACGGAATCACTTGGGATGAATCTTCCGCAAAATTCCTGGTAGATAAGCTCAATGAAAGATGTAAAAAAGTAAATAAATGTCTTGAGTGTAGAAAAAGCAATTTTAAAATTGGTGAAGAAACGTGTGATAAAGCGGAAATCTATTTTAGTAGCAATGGATATGGTAGTAGATGTGCCGCATATTGCGTCAATGATGTTACTGATAAATTAAATAAAGATTATATTGAATCACCATATGAGTATCATTACCAGAAGATTGACGTACTTGATGTAAAGAAAATGTTAGGAGAATAAGAATTATGATTAGTGCAAAAGAAGCAAGAGAATTAATTAAAAGAAATACAGAATATAATAATAAATTAAAAAATTATATTGATAAAATAGACAAGGAAATACGAAAACATGCTTCATACTCAGAAGATAATGCAATTCAATGGACAATTTCAAAATCAGAACCATTTAAAACATTATCAAAAGATTTAGAAGATGTTTTAAGAAGAAATGGTTATGATTTTGCTGTAAAATATGAAAAAGACCATAGTATAATTCAAATTTCTTGGTAAATGGAGAATACATATATGAACATTAAAGTGACTGGTAAAATTGAAAAACCTGTTGAGATTAATCCATTAGATGTAATCAGAGAGTTAAAGTTGCAATTACTTGGTAGAAATGATTATTTCATTGGTGAAGATGAACAAGTCTATTATCAAGAACAATGTAGTTTATATGGTGATTATGAAAATGTTCTAGCCCCTCAATATATTCAAGAAAATATCGAAGTTGTAAAAGCGTTAAATGTTCTTGCAAATAAATTATCATAAAGGAGAAATTATTAGTGGCGAAGAAAAATTATATGAAAGAACTTCTTGAGCAATACGGTAGGCTTAATACGAGTTATCGAAATAGTTTTAATCAAGGTGATATTGTTCAGCATTTTAAAAGAGAAATAACAAATACAGTAAATTCACCAAATGAATATCTTTATAAAATCTTATGTATTGCAAAACATACAGAGAAAGATGAATATATGGTTGTGTATCAAGCATTGTATGGACAGTTTAAAATCTATGCAAGACCTTATGAGATGTTTATGAGTGAAGTGGATCATCAAAAATATCCTGATATTAAACAAAAATATAGATTTGAAAAGTGGAATAGATTTGAAAAGTGAAATGGAGAATAAATAAATGGCGTGTGAGAAATATACAAATTGTGAATATTGCAGAAAAGATTATCACTGTCCATATGATCACATGGGAGATGGAAGTCCCTGGTGTAAAGAATTTCAATGCACAATAGATAATTGTAAAAGACATGAGTGTATCTCATATGAAGAAGAATTATTCGAGATAAAAGGATATTGAAAGGAGAACAAATGTACATAGAGGATTTTTATAAACCGATTGTAACAAAGTTTTTCAAGTTATTAATCAATGAGGTTGAAGAACTTAACGATAAGAGAAAAGCTAAAGATAAACTTAACACAGCATTTCTTATTGCTCCTTTAGCTCAGGATATTAATTATCATTTTGAGAAATATGCGGATTTTGCGGAAGATCTTAGATATTTGGGTTTGGTTTGTGCAGAAGTTATAAGTAACGATTATAAAGATCAAGTGAAAGCAAATATTTATATTGACGAAGAAGAGAAGTATTATTATGAAATCATATTTGATTCAGATACATCATATTTAGGTTACTGTGAATGTATAAAAACTGATAAAGGATATAGAGAAGATAAACAATGTTGTGGGTATGATTGTGATTGGGATTATCCTACGGTAGAAGTTAGAAAAGTTCAGATTGTATCAAAACATGATTGGGAAGGTACTCAACATGAATATTGGAATTTTGAAGATGAATTTTTCGATAAGAATGATAAGGCTAAAAGAGAAAGAATAAAGAAAGAGAGTAAGATTAGAATTGAGTTTCTACAAAATGAGATTAAGAGGATGCAAGATGAGTTAAAGGAGATTGAATGTAAAATGTAGATGGATCTTTCGTTTTAAGTTAGAGAATAAATAGGTAGGAGGTGAGGCATTATGAAACCGATTATTAGTCCGTGGTTAATTTATTTTGCAGAACTAGCAGATAGCATTAACATGGCATTCTTATTTGTTACATTTATTGCATTTATTATAATGGCATTTGCATTTATTCCATATATGGATAATAAAAAAGATGAAACTCTTAAACAATGTTTGAAAAAATCGTTTATATGGTTTTGTATTAGTGTAGCAATAGTGGTTATGACACCATCAAAAGATACAGTATATACAATGGTTGTTTTAGATAATGTAACCACAGATAACATTCAAGCGATTGGTAAAACTGGTAAAGATGTAGTTGATTATATTACAGAGCAGATTGACAAAGTTGTGAATGAGGATGATGAAAAGGAGAATAATTAAATGGAAATTTGTAATTTAGAAAGAGGCAAAGGTAAAACAACATATTTAACATATAGAAGTCATATTACACAATATCCAGTTGTATGTGCAGATTATACCGGGGTAGGAGTTGTTAAAGATATTGCTACAAGAATTGGCTTAACTATTCCTGAACCAATGACAGTACAAGAGTTACTTAAAGACAGATCATTGGTTTCAAGTAAAAAGTTTTTAATTGATGAAGCACCAATGGTATTACAGAGATTGCTTGGAGTCAACATTGATACAATTACATTATCTGAAAGAGATAGATAACAGGAAATCCAAATTTCATCGGAGAAATAATAAGAGGGTGAACAAATGTTATGCAAGTAATTGAAACAAATCTAAGTATTGATAAAGAGAATAACATTAGAGATCATCAATCAAGAATTATAAATGTCATTGATTGGGATACATATTGTAAAGCATATACAGAATACGATGGTAAAAGCGTTTTGTTTCATTCAAAAGGAATGCCAGGAAATTCAATCCAGTCAAATTGTAAAATATCTAATCTTGAATATGATATGATACATTTAAGTTGTGTAATATCAAATAAATATTTTGACACGAAAAGACTTGCTTATATAGTATTTGAAATCTAACGGCTAATTCAAGCCACTACTCCAAATAAATTGAAACTAAATAGAGAAATAAAATATGGGTGGTTAGCAGCATACCCTTGGGATTTTATACCCATAAACCACTGTTGACATAGAATTTATCTTATAGATTTAATTCCATGTTCCGTCCGAAAGGGCGTTTATTATAAATGTTGATACGTTTCTATAACATTACAGAGTTACAAAAAAATAATAATTATATATCACAGGAGGAACATTTAAATGTCAGACACAAAGAAAAAAGGAAGATTATTTGATTTACCAGAAACAAAAGGAGCATTCCAGTTAAAAGCAATTGTTACTGGAATGGAGAAGGATAAAGCATATAAGGAAATTAGAACTAAGAGTAATCGAGAAATGAGAATGCTTAATTTCGGGGCAACTTATGAAGATGGTAAAACATTATATATTAATCTTCAAGGTATGGAACAGGAGAATGTTTACTTTTCTAAGAGAGCAGAAAAGAAAGGTGATAAACCAGAAACGGCAAAAGTTCCTTGGGCTGATAGATTTACTTACAATCGTGAAGGATTCAGATTAATTGGTAAAAATATCGGAGTGAAAAAGAAAATTGATTCAGAAGGTAAAACAGTAAATGATAAGAAGGTACTTACTGATTTTGATGCTTGCAAAGAAATCAAAGACAATCTAAAAGATGGAAGTAGTGTATTCATTAGAGGAAACATTGATTATAGCAGTTTTGTTGATAATAATGGTAACAAAAAAACATCTACAAAACTAATTCCAAATCAGGTTTCATTATGTGCAGATATTGACTTTAATGATGAAAAGTTTGAAAAGCAGAATGACTTTAATCAGGTAATCATTTTTATGGGAATTGAACAGGAAAAATCAGATAATGATAAACCTACAGGAAGATTCATTGTACTGGCAAAAATTGTTACATATAGCAATATTGAAGATGTAGAGTTTGTCATTGAAGATACTTCACTTGCAAATAAATTTAGAAAGTCATTAAAACCATATAATGCAATCAAAGTTAGTGGACATATGATTTCTGTTACTCAGACTGAAACAGTAGAAAACGATGATGAGTGGGGAGAGGAAGATAAGATTGAGAAAGTATCAGCGCCAACAAAACGTGAGTTTATTATTACTGGCGCAAAAGGTTCTTCGATCGACAAAGAACTTTATACAGAAGAGAATGTTATGGAAGCAATTGCAAAAATTAGAAATGCTAATAAGGCAGAAGAAAGTTTTGGATCAACGTCTGATGATTGGGGAAATGTAGATAGCCTCGATGACGGAGATGATGATGCTTGGGATTAATTAGTATTTAATTCACGAGTAGCAATGGAACGTCAGAAATGGCGTTCCTAATATAAAAAATAACATACAAAAATAAATTACATAATTGGAGGAATTTATCAATGGCAAAAGCAAGAAAAGCATCAGTAACACAAAGTAAATTAGGAATGATTTTATATGGAGAACAGTTTACAGGCAAATCTACAATGGCAATGCAGCTTGCATATTTTAAACGACCAGATGGTAAGCCATTTAGAGTATTATATCTCGATCCTGAAACTGGTTCAATTGATGACTATCTTGGAGAACTAGAAGCAAATGGTGTAAATCTTGAGAATATTTATATTGTATATACACAATCTCTTGGTGAAGTAAGACAGTATATTGCAAAAGTAAAAAATGGTGAAGATTTTTATGAATTAGACGATGATGGAATGGAAACAGATAATGTAGTTCTTGATGCTGACGGAGAACCATTTAGAGCAGATGCAATTGTTGTAGATGGAACTACAATCCTTAATCTTACAGCAAAACAAGGACTTGTTGAATTTTCTAAGAAAAGAAATAAAGTTAAAGCAGATAAAGATGGACTTGTTGGAGATGCCAGACTGGTAAAAATTGAAGGTGCAGGAATGGAGCTGAAAGATTATCAGACAATTAACTTTAAAGGACAGGATTTAATTCTTGATCTTATGGCTTCTGGTGTCCATTATATTGTAACTGCTAGAGAAACAGATGAAAAGAAAACCATTAGGCAAGCTGATGGAACAACAACAAGTGTCGTAACAGGTAGAAAAATTCCAGATGGATTTAAAGGCATGTCATATAATACAAAAACTGAAATTCGTATGTTTAGAAACGAAGATGGAACTGTATGTGCACATATCAAAAAAGATAGAACTCATACACATGCAGATAATTCTATTGTAGAAGATCCAACATTACTTGATTGGCAATCTGTAATTGATAAAACAGCAGATAAAAAGTCATTTGTTGTTAAGAATGACTTAACAAAAGCAGTTGATGTGGAACAGGATATTTACAGTAAAGAAATCCTTGGCAAAGTTGGAGAACCAGATATGTCTGAGTCAGATAGTGGAGTTCCAAGTGTAAATAGTGTAGATGCAGAATCTCTTAAAAAAGAAATTATTGCTAAAAGAAATGCACTTCCACCAATGGAAAAGAAAGTAATGAAAGGCAAACTTGAATCCGCAGGATTACCTACATCATACAAAGATGTTACAGACGTAGAGATTCTTAAAAAAGTATTAAATATGTTTAATTAATTCTTTTGAATATAATCCTAGACCATCATTTTTTTGATGGTTTAGGATATTGGAGAAAATATGGCACGCTTAATCAGAAGTAAAAAAGATATCATGAATCCTAGACCAAGTTGTTTTTGTTGTAAATCAGCATTGACGATTTATCGAAATAGAACAAATGATAATGTTTATTATTTCGATAAGCATTTATATCATAAAGAATGTTTTCTTAATATGAAAAAAATAAAGAAAAAATGTTATTTTTGTTCAGAAGATATAGATGTTGCCGAAAATGAACATGAATTAGTCTATTATGACAAACATTATTATCATAAACATTGTTTTATTCAATGGTGTCATGCAACTAAACATCCATCCATGAAACGTACAATAGCACTAGAGAATTTAGAAAGATATTTAAAAGAAGGTGAAGATATTGTATTAGAACTTCTAAAAAAAAGAGGTATTGATAAACATAATATTGAAAAAATTTCTGAAAATACAGATAAATATATTTCACAATGGTTTGATCAATCAGATTTATGTGGCTTTTTAAAGGAAGAATATAATATCACAAAGTTACCCTGGGTGAAAATAAAAGAAGTAATAGATGGTAATAGTAAAAAAATAGATGTTCCAATTCCAGCGAATGAATTGTTGGATATGTGGAATAGAAAAATTGATTTTATAAGAAGTTTAAATCAAAAATTAGTATCAGAATCAGATAAAGAAATAAATCCCAACCAATTAATATTATATGATTTAGCGGTGTTAGTTAATAAATATGATAGCTATTTACGTTGGAAAGAAAAACAAAAAATTCTTGAAGCAGAACAAGAAAATGTTATAACACAAAATATTGTTAAACAATCTATAGGATATTCAAATACACAAAAAAATAATCACACTGATACAGATGATATTACAGATTTAGTAGATGATATTTTTGGTTAGAACTTAAACTAGGAGTTAAAAATTGAGCAATGAACATGAATTAAGAGATTATAACATCCAAAGTGAGATATGTTTTATTGGCGCATTGCTAAAGAATCCAGATTTAGTAGTTAATTATAGTAACTTTATGAGAAGTAAATACGATTTTTCAGATCAGGCTACTAAATTTTTTTATGACAGTTTTGAAACATATTATCTTACATTTTCACAAACTGTTGATGAAACTAAAATGAATGTTTTTATGAGTCAAAATGAAGAACGATTAAAGCTTTATAAGCAATATAAAGGTTGGAAAACTCTTCAAAGATACATGGCTCTTGCGGATGAAAATGATGTAAAGAATTATTTTGATACTGTAAAGAAATATTCATTAGTAAGAGAATATGGTAGAAATGGGTTTCCTATAGAAAAAATATTATCTCATAGAAACTTTGATAAAATGTCCCCGAATGACATTTATAGAATTATCCGTACAAAAGCAGATAAAATAAATACAGTAATTAATGCTGGTGAAGAGGCAGTAGAACTTACTGATAAAAACTCATCTCAAATTGATAAATATCTTGAAAAACCAAATTTCGGTTTATCTTTCCCTTGGTATATGTACAATGAATATTTTCTTGGACTTAGAGAAACAAAAGTGTTATTTGAAGGATTCCTTTCCAACGAAGGAAAGACAAGAAAACTTGTATTACTAGCAGCGTATGTTTCGCTTGTCCAAAATGAAAATTTCTTTCTCATGAGCAACGAGATGGACGAAGAAGATCTTAGAAGTTGTTTAATTACGACTGTTATCAATAATAAAGAATTTCAAGATTTACATGGTGTATACATAAATAAGCCAGAAAAAGAAATTGTATTAGGTGTTTACCATGATAAAAAAGGTAACATTTTACGAAGAAAAATTGATGATAGTGGTGTGTATATAGAAAGTAATGAAGATTATATTCAGAGAATTAAAGATACATCAGAAGAATACTGGAATGTAAAAAAAATTACAGACTGGATTGATTCTCATGAAAAAGGCAAGGTTATGTTCAAAGATGTAGGAGATGATTATAGTCCTGAAAGAATTGAATTTGAATTGCGAAAAGCAAAAATGGTTCAGAATATTAAATACTATGGATATGATACTCTTAAAGGTTATAACACTGATGATTGGTCACAAATTAAGCAGTTTGCAACAAAACTCAAAGAACTTACAAAAGAACTTCGTATGAGTGGATTTGCTGTATTTCAGCTTAGTGACGATACAGTATTTACTGATATTTTTAGCTTGAGTAGTAATAATATTGCAAATGCAAAACAGATCAAGCACGTTGCAGATATTTTAAATATTGGTAAAAAACTTTCAAAGGAAGAATATCACAAATATCAAGTTGTTTTAGAAGTTGATTCTTGGGGTGAACCAATTACAGAAGACTTAGACCTGAGTAAACAGTATTTTTGTATCAAGGTGGATAAAAACAGAGCAGGTAGCAAAGACAAGATTATGTTATTTGAAATTAATCTAAACTTTAATACTTGGGTAAATATAGGATATATCATAAAGAAACAGAGAAATAATGATTAGTTGGAGGGTGGCAGCTTGGATGTACGAGAATTAAAAAATTATATATTTGAAAATAATTATTCGGAGCAAATATTGGAATCTCTTGGTTGCCACCATATCAAGTATCATTCAGTAGGAGAATATTGGACAGCGGGCAATCCAGACGGAGATAATAAAGGTGCAATTATTCTATACAATAATGAATCACTTATTTGCTTAAATAAAACACGACAAATGATTAAAGTTAATAGACAAACTGATTTAATTGATTTAGTTTGCTATGTTAAGAATCTTACATTTCCAGAAGGATTAAAAGAAATATGTTCAGAAATAGGTATGTCTTATTATCATGATTTTAATGAAGATGTACCAGACAGTTTTAGAATACTGAAAATGTTAGAAGATATGGATTCTAATATATCAGAAGAAAGAGAAAAACCATTAACTCCAATTTCAGAAGATATTCTTTTGTATTATAAACCATATGTAAATGATTTATTTTATGAAGATCACATAGATTACCAAACTCAAAAAGAATTTGAAATTGGATTTGACGAAGAAAGTAATAGATATACAGTTCCAATTCGTTCAGAAATTGGGGATTTAGTTGGAGTTAAAGCAAGATACTTTGATAGAAAAGTTCCTGATGGAATGAATAAATATATTTATTTAGAACCATGTGCAAAATCAAAAATTATATATGGATTGAATAAAACACTTCCATATATAAAAAGAACAGGACGTATTTATGTAGGAGAAGCAGAGAAATTTGTTCTTGAGCTATGGAGTCATGGAGTAAGAAATACAGGTGGTACAGGTGGAAAAGAATTATCTCAATATCAAATAGATATGTTAATACGGCTTGGAGTAGAAGTTATATTTTGTTTTGATGAAGATGTAACAAAAGAAGAACTTGAATTATTAGCAGAAAGGTTTCCGAATGGTATGCCTTTATACTATATGTTTGATGAAGAAAAAAAACTTTTACATGAGCATGAATCACCGTCTGATAATCCTGAAATTTGGGATTATATGGTAGAACATAATATATATAAACTTAGATAAGAGGGTGTATATTTGAAATATAGATTATATGAAAATAGTAAAAACGATACTTCTAATGTATTAAATGAAGTTTTAAAAAATAGAGGAATTGACAATTACTATGAATATTTAAATTTAAAAAGTGATGTAGTTATTCCGTATTCCAGGTTAGACAATATAGACAAAGCGGTTAATTTATTTATGAAACATTTTGAAATTAAAAATAAAATAGAGATATTAGTTGACTCTGATCCAGATGGTTATTGTTCCGCAGCAATGATGTATTCATATATAAAACAATTGGATAATAATTATCCAGTGGATTATATATTACATAAAAGGGCAAAATCTCATGGGCTTGATGACGATGTTGTAGTTTCAGAAGATACAAAATTACTTATTATCCCAGATGCAGGAACAAATGATGTAACACAATGTAAGACTTTAAATGAAAATGGAATTGATATTTTAATTCTTGACCATCATGAATCAGAAGAAAAAAATCCATATGCATTAATTGTAAACAATCAGATGAGTGTTAATTACACAAACAAAAGTTTTTGTGGAGCAGGTGTTGTTTATAAATTTTTACAAGCATTAGATTCTGAAACTTGGAATGAATTTGCTGATGATTATTTGGATTTATGTGCTTTAGCAAACATTAGTGATGTTATGGATATGAGATCATTTGAAACACGATACTTAACAGATGTGGGGTTGTCAAATATTACTAATAAATGTTTTAAGGCACTTATTCAATCACAAGATTATAGTATAAATGGTAAAATCAATATTCATAATATCCAGTGGTATATTACACCAATTCTAAATGGAATGATCCGTATTGGTTCATTTGAAGATAAAGAACTATTATTCAAAGCATTTATCGAGCAAGATGAATTCTTTGAATACAAGAAACGTGCTACAAAAAACAAACCTGCGGAAACTATTCAAGAGAATATTTATGATAGAGCTGCAAGGTTATGTAAAAATGCAAAGTCAAGACAAGATAAGCTAAAAGAAAAAGGTGTAAAAGTTATTTCTGAAATTGCAAGCCAATTACCAGATACAAATAAAGTAATTATGCTTGATACAACAGAATATCTTGACGGTGGGCTAACTGGTGTAACTGCTATTAAAATTGCAGAACAATATAATAAACCATGTATTTTGCTAAAAAAATATTATGATAAAAAAACAAATAGTACGGTATATGGTGGAAGTGCAAGAAACGTAAACCATAGTCCTATTGATAGTTTTAAAGATATTGTTAATTCAACAGAAATTATTCACGGAAAAGGACATCCAAATGCGTTTGGTATAGTAGATTTGTCACTAGATAATATTGAAAACGCCATTAAACAGCTAAATACACTTCTCAAAGATATTGAATATGATTCTACATATAAAGTTGATTTTATCTTAGACATAAATCATGTCACAATTCCATTAATTATAGAATTATCAAAATTTGAAAATATTGTTGGTCAAGGAATTGAAGAACCGATAATTGCGGTAGAGAATATTTCATTAACAAGAGATAGTTTTGAAGTATTTGGCAGAAATGAAGATACAATAAGCTTTATGATTAATGGTATAAAATATGTTCAGTTTAAATGTAAAGAAGGAAATAGATTATATGATTTTTTACAAAATGCATGGGACGACAATGATGTAATTTTATTTACAATAGTTGGGAAACCAACAATTAATGAATATAACGGTATTAGAACACCACAAATTATTATCGAAGATGTAAATGTAATTGATACAAGTAGCCAAGATGATAGTGGCGATGACTGGTAGGAGAAAAATATGTATAGTGCATTACACAATCATGATTATTATTCACTTCTTGATGGATATGGAAGCCCAAGGGAAATGCTTGATAGAGCAAAAGAAATAGGATTAAAAGCATATGCAATTACAAATCATGGAAATGCTTATGCATTCATTTACTATGATCTTATTAAAAAAGAATATCCTGATATTAAGATGATTTATGGATGTGAGTTATATGAATGCGAAGATATTACAATTAAAAACAAAGAAAGTAAATATTTTCATTTAATTTGTCTTGTTAGAAATGAACAGGGAAGAAAAGATTTAAATAAAGTTATTACAAAAAGTAATTTTGAAGGATTTTACTTCAAGCCAAGATGTGCAATCGAAGATTTAAAGCCTTATGCAGAAAATTTTGTTATTTCATCTGCTTGTTTAGCAAGTAAATTAGCAAGAGAATCAGATTTTAAAAAGTGTATTGAATATGTGAATGAATATAAATCTATTTTCCCACATTTCTATCTTGAGATGCAATCTCATAGTCATCAGGATCAGTGTTTATATAACCAAAAAATCTTAGAATTATCAAAAATCACAAATACCCCATTTATTATTACAACTGATAGTCATGCTCCAAGAAAAGAAGATTTATATTACCAGGATAAACTTATCCAAATTGGTAGAAGAAGTACAAATAATGATAAAAATGCTATTGAAAATAGCGAAATCTATGAAGGTTGTTATATGCAGACCGAAGAAGAAATTCATGAATGTATGGATGGTCAAATCGGGTATGAAAATGTTTGTATTGGATTAGAAAACACAAATAAGGTGGCAGATTTAATTGAAGAAGTTAATATGCCGTTTCAAAAGCCTCAACTACCAACATTTCCACTACCAGATGGTTATAAGGACAATAATGAATTTTTATGGCATTTGATAAAACAAGGATGGAAAGATAGAGGATATGATAAGTTAGATAAAGAATCACAACAAATAAGAAAGAACAGGCTTAACTATGAGATGAGTGTTATTCATTCAATGGGATTTGACGGATATTTCTTGTTTGTGTGGGATTTTATCAAAGCTGCTGAAAATTTAGGTATTGAAGTTGGTAAAGGTAGAGGTAGTGCCGCAGGATCACTTGTATGTTATTGTTGTCATATTACAGATATTGATCCTATTAAATATGGATTAATTTTTGAGCGTTTCTTAAATCCAGAACGTGTAGGACTTCCAGATATTGATACAGATGTTGGTGATAGGGATGCAATTATCAAATATCTTGTAGATAAATATGGAGAAGATAGAGTATGTCAGATTATCAACTATTCATATATTACTCCAACAGTAGCCATTACTGATGTTGGCAAGATTTTAGGATTTCCATATAACCAGATGCAAAAGCTTTCTCAAAAATTCACATCTGATAAATGGGACGAATGTATGAAAACAAATCCCAAATTGATTATAGATAATCCACAATATGCAGAATTATTTGATATTGCGAAACATTTAAGTGGTCGTGTAAAAACAGTATCTATTCATGCTGGTGGTATTGGTATTGTTGATACATCTGTTAATGACTATATGCCAATGAAAATTGGTACAAATGGTGAGCATGTAATCCAAGCAGATAAACACTATATTGAAGACATTGGTATTGTAAAATTTGATCTTTTAGGCGTAGCAACTCTTAATCTTGTAAAAGAGATTAAAGATGACTTGCATTTAAATCCTTGGGATTATGATATTAATAATCCTGCATTTGAAAATGATCGACAAACATATGAACTTCTAGCAAGTGGTAAAACAAATGGAGTGTTCCAGGTTGAATCGGCAGGAATGAAAGACTTGCTTATTAGATTAAAACCAAAATTAGAGCAACTAGACTTTGAAGTTATTTCTGTCATTTTAGCACTGTATAGACCAGATAGTATGGGCGCACTTGATGAATATGTTGAGATGGCTACGGGAGGAAGTAGACCACCATCAATTCATCCTGATATGGACGAAATACTTAAAGATACAAATTACTGCATGATATACCAGGAACAATTACTTGATATTGTAAAAAAGTTTGGTGGAAGAACATACGGCGGTGCGGATTTGTTCCGTAAGGCGATTGGAAAAAAGATTGTAGAATTAGTTAAAAAAGAGTCTGAAATTCTTAGAAACGAGATAGTTGATAATGGCTATTCAAAAGAAATTGCTAATAAAATTGCAGATGAGCTGTCTTCTAAAGGAGGCTATCTTTTTAACAAAAGTCATTCATATAGCTATGCGGTACTTTGTTTTGAAACTGCATGGTTTAAAGCTCACTATCCTACATATTTTTTTAAGGCATTATTTAACCAAAATAAAGATAAAGCAGGCGCAATCAACAAATATATTCTTGATGCAAAATATTTTAAAGTAAGTGTTAAACCACCGAATATAAATCATTCTGGTATGAATTTTACAGTAGATAATGGACAAGTATTATTTGGGTTATCTGCAATTAGTGGCATTGGAGAATCACTTTCTAAGCAGATCATTGAAGAAAGAGAGAATAATGGTATATATAAATCATTTAATGATTTGGTAACAAGACTTTCTTTAGGTAAAGCTTCTGTTATTGCGTTAATTAAATCTGGTGCGATTCCATGTAAAAATAAAAAAGAAAAACTTGTATCATATTTAAAATCACAATATCAACCACTTAAATTTTCAGAAGTACAATCTTTACCTACATATAAAAAACTTGAAGAAGATTGGGGAATTAATTTACAAGACTATATTATTCCTACATCTGGAAAAAGAATAGTATACGATAAAGATGCGTTACTTATTAAATATAACAAGTTAAAAAAAGAACAATTTAATGATAGTCAGGAAATTAGATTTCAAAAATATATTAATGAGAATAAGAAATATCTTGAAGATGAACAGTTTTGGGAATTTCAGACATTGCAAGTCTTTATTAATGATAATCCATTTGATGCAGCGTATAAATTTTTGACACCATTTGAAGATATTATTGATGGAGAGAAATGTACATTAGTTGGTATTATTGCAAAAGTGCAAAAGAAGAAAGACAAAAATGGTAAACAATTTGCATACATCAACATATATTCAAGTTTTGGATTAGTAGAGGGCATTGTATGGCATAGTCAATTAAAAGAATATGAGGATATTGTAAAAAAAGGACAACAGGTAGCAATTCTTTGTAAGAAAGATAGTGAAGAAAAAGTAGTTGTAGAGAAATTAAAACCATACAACAAATGGTTAGAATATGTGAGAAAACAAGGGGTGAAAGTATAAATGAATGAAGATGATATTTTACAGTTTAATATAATTGTATTAAGCGAAACGTATTATTCAGACGAAACAACATGGGGATGTTTTAATTTTTCTACAAAAGATGATATTCCATACTTTGTAGAACCATCTAAATCATTTGATCCGTTTAAAGAAAACCATTCAGATGAGAATGTAAAAATAAGTAAGCTAGTAGGTAAAATGCAACATTTAGTTATTGGTGGAGAATATATAGTTAAAGCGCAATATAAGCGTGACAAAAAATATGGTGATCAGTACACTCCGATTGCAATTTATGCGGTTATTCCTCAAACGAGAGAAACGCAATTACTATTTTTGAAATCAATGATTCCTATTACAATTGCAGAAAATCTTATAGACGCATATCCGAATGTCGTAAATGATGTGGCGAATGGTACACTTAAATATATTGATTACAGCCGTGTAAAAGGAGTAAGAGAATTAACATGGAATAGAATTAAAGAAAAAATTATTAACAATTATTTGATTTCGGATATTATTGTAATGTTAAAACCATTAGGTGTAACATATGCAATGATAAAAAAACTATTATCAGAAGAGCCTAACCCTGTATTGTTAAAACAAGAAATTGAAAAAAATCCGTGGATCTTAACAAAAATTAACGGACTGGGGTTCAAACGTGTCGATGACTTAGCTTTGAGATTACATCCAGATAAAATTGATTCTATAGATAGATTAGTTGCATTTGTAAAATATTATTTTACAGAACTTGGAGAAAGTAATGGTCATACATGGTGTTCTGAATCTATTTTAAGATCTGCGATTAGTAATAATGTTCCTGAATGTGTAGATAAAATAGATTGGCTATTAACTAATGATGAATTTTTGTATATTGAGAATGAACGTGTAGGACTAAAATATTATCATGATATTGAATTAAAAATATTTGATATTATAAAAAGAAAAGCGGATACATTGACTTTTGAGGTTCCACAAGATGTAGTTGACAATGCAATTAATCAAGCCGAAAAGGAGCAAGGGTTTCAATATACAACTGAACAAAGTTATGTAATTAGACAATCACTTCAAAGAAGTGTTAGCTTCATTACAGGGAAAGCAGGTACGGGTAAATCGTCAATTATGAGAGGAATTATAAAAGCATATCAATTGGCGAATAAAAATATAGCGGCATCCGCTTTATCAGCAATGGCTTCACAACGAATTACAGAAGCAACAGATTTTCCTGCCGCAACAATTCATAGAACATTAGGATGTGTTGGGTTGAATAAGTTTACATTTAATAAAGATAATCATTTGCTTACTAATGTGGCATTTATGGATGAAGGAAGTATGGTTAATGCAAATTTATTTTTAAATTGGTTAGAAGCGATTGATAACAATACTAAAATTGTAATTTGCGGTGATCATAAACAGCTACCGCCAATAGGGTTTGGCAATATATTTTCAGATTTAATTGATGTATTTGATAACTCGATTGTAAGTAAATTAACAAAACCAATGAGACAAGCTGAAAAATCTGGAATCCTCGTTGATGCTAATAAAATTCGTGAAAACATTAACCCTATTACAGAAACATTGCAACCTAGAATTATTCATGGAGAATTGCATGATATGTACTATATGTTCCGCACAAATAGACAATCACTATTTGATATTGCAATTAAAACATTTTTGCAATCAGTTAAAACGGATGGTATTGATAATGTAGTTATTGCAGTACCTCGAAAACAAGGATGTCTTAATAGTTCACGAGAAATTAATAAAGTTATTCAAGAAAAATTATTAGGCGAAGAACTTAAAAGTATTGATGGTTTTGAAGTGACATTTAAACTTGGGGCAAAAGTTATGCAAACAATAAACGACTATAATAAAAATGTTTTCAATGGAGAAATAGGTTATATAACAGATATTGGAGAAAGAGAAAATGAAAATAATAAAAAAGAAGAATACTGTGTTGTAACATATAGAGACACTTTTGGCAAAGACAAACAAATTGAATATATAAAAAAAGAGCTTAGTGCATTAGATCTTGCTTATGCTATGACAGTACATAAACTACAAGGAGCAGGTAGAAAAACGGTAATAGGTATTATTGATAATACACATTATCAATTATTGGATAACTGTATGTTATATACGTTGATAACCAGGGCAAAAAAGCGTTGCTTACTACTTGCTGAACCACAAGCTTTTTTACAATGTATTAGGACAAGTCATAACAGGAGAAACACTTGGATGGCGTTAATGTAACTAAATGAAAGCAGAATTTCATGGCAAAAACAATGCTATATATAGTGTATTAAACTAAAATAAACACTATATATAGTATATAAGAAAAGAGGTGAACAACTATTATTCCAGAAAAATGTAATAAGTGTGGATGTGAGGAGTTTTACACAAAAGAAAGTGGTACACAGACAGGACTGTATTGTAAAAAATGCAACAAATGGATTAAATGGTTGAGTAAGAAAGAAGTAGCCAACTTCAATAAGTGCAACGTTGCTGATATACAGCTTGATACAAATGGTAACATTCATGGCAAATTAATTCCTTCTATTGAAGATCGTTTATGGAGATTTGTAGATTTTCTTGATAAGAAAATTAATGAAGAATTAGAAAGAAAACCATTGTCCCAATCTGATTCTATTGCAAAATGTTCATATTCGCTTGCATTAGAAAGAGATAAAAATGCACTAATTAATATTCTTAATGGTAGAGAATTTCATGATATGGGAGAATAAATATGTATAGTAAAGAAAATCTATTAAAACTTAAAGTAATTAACTGTAAAAACTATATTTACATAGCAGATGAAGATTATTATGGAGTTACAGACTTAACTAGATACTTATTTGATGGTGAAGTACCAGAGAAAACAAATAAAGATAGATGGTTTAAACTTAATAGTATTCCTAAAGTTGTAGCAGCAAAGCAAGAAGATAAACGTATTAATGTTAGGTATGAACTGAAAGCAGGATATACTGCAACAGAACTCATGCCACAGATTATCACACAAGAAATGGAACAAAGTGAAGAATACGATGAAGTAATTGGATTATATAACTATAAGTATGACACTATTCCAGGAGAATATGAACCAATTGAATTTGAAATTAAAGAAATTTACTCAAGAGAAAATTTTGAGTTTGTTCCCAATAAATATAATGCAAAAACAGATTTACTCACACAAATTGAATATCCAGAAGAAGCATATCAAGACAAACCTTGCAAACTAGATTGTGATGAAATGTTAAAGATTATAAGAAATTATGTTAAAGCAAATATTGATACTAATGTTGCTGATATCACATCTGATTATGATTTTCATTTTGAAGTAAAGAAGAAAATCGCATTGGCTGATCCATACAATATTTTAATTGATACAAATAATAATCTATTCAGTAAAAGAAAAAGAAAGCCTAAGTGGGTTAATCGTATGATTTCACATAAAACAGAAACGATTATTGATTTTAAAAATTCAACATCTACAGATTTTGGAAAAGATTGTGTAAAAGCTCCATCTATTATCGGAGAAAATTATCAAGATTTACAAAATAAAGTAGAGAAATTTTTAACAGAGCTTATGTCACAGATTAACAAAAAATATTGTGAATGCCCTACTTGTAAAGGTTGGGGAATTGTAGAAGGAGAATAATATGATGACAAGAACAAAAGTATTTAGTAAAGATTATTTAATGGATGAACTTGATTTACCGTATGACAATACTATTGTTGATAGGATTGTAAATACTACTCGGTGGTCGATTATCCATGAGATTGTATTTGAAGATAATGGAAAGTTTTACATGACTACATATTCAGAAGGTGCAACAGAATGTCAGGATGAAAGACCTTGGGAATATGATGATGAAATTGAATGCACAGAAGTAGAACTTAAAGAAGTCAAAGTTAAGAAATGGATTACTGTAGAAGATTAGGAGAATAAAATAAAATGTTATGCAAAATTACAAGTATCAAACATAGTGGTACATGCGGTGAACGTGGCACTGATAGAATAGATGATAGATATCCTCAACGGATTGGTAGAGTTGTAAAACTTGATATTGATTATATCGAGATTGGTTATCCACTGATCATTCAATACATAATAGATTCTGATGGTACTTCAATGAAGTTTAGTCTTTTGAAAACAAGTTGTGTTAAAAACTATATTACTATTAATGATTTAGAAGGGATCGTAAAATATATTACGATAGAAACCGAAAACTCAATATTTGAGTTTGTAAAAGTAGATGATGAATAAATTTCATAGGAGAAAACATGAGAGATACTAATAGAATACCAGTGTTTATAAAAGAATTAGAAAGAATATGGATACAATGCTATCCAGATTGGAGATTTGGTCAGTTTATGGTGAATTTTTTTAATTATGTTGCATTTGAATATAAACGAGATCCATTCTTTCCAGAAGAAGCAGAGATGTTAAAGTATTTGAAAGAATATGCAAAGAAAAGTCCGTATTATAAGGAGAATAAATGAGTAAAAAGCATTATGTATATGTTCCATGTATTAAATATGGTCATAATGGCGGTGTGATGGGAAACAAATTCAAAAATATGCAAGATGCATGGGACTGGCTTTTAGAATACAAACAAACTTATCATACAGGTAATGATGTTGTGTTTATTGGAGTTATTAAATGTAAAGAAGATGAATACCCATTTGACAGGATTATGGATATTGGATTAAGGAGCTATAGAGGGTTATGGTAGATAATATTAAAAAAATGAAAAAGTTAATCCAGGAACTCAATAAGGCATCATACGCATACTACGGGAAAGATAGTCCTATTATGAGTGATAAAGAATACGATGCATTATATGATGAATTAATGATGATTCAGAAAGAAACGGGAACTACGCTCGCAGGATCACCAACACAAAAAAGTACAAGGTTATGTTCTTGATGGTTTTACAAAAGTAACTCATAGTAAACCAATGCTTAGTGCAAATAAAACAAAAGATATTAATGATATTATCAAATTTCTACGTGATTACGATTGGTATTGCTCTTATAAACTAGATGGATTAACATTAGTTCTTCGATACAATGATGGTAAATTTGTTCAAGGAATTACACGTGGCAATGGAATCATTGGAGAAGATGTAACAGAACAGTGTAAGTTTATTGATAATATTCCAATGACAATTCCAAATAAACATTTTTTTGAAGTGCGTGGAGAATGTGTGATGTCATGGAATGAATTTAAAAGAGTTAATTCTACTCTGGATACCCCATACTCTAATCCACGAAATCTTGCGGCAGGAACTCTTAGAAATCTCGATCTGAATATATTAAAACAAAGAAAGTTGTCATTTGTAGTATTTGAAATGGTTCATCCGTCTTTTACTTGGAAAACAGAAGAATTAGATTATTTTGATAGTATTGGATTTGAAACCGTACGAAGATTAACAGATATTTCAACATCTATTAACGTGTCGAAATGTGTAGAAAAAATGAAGCCAGAGTATTACGAATATCCTGTTGATGGTCTTATTTTTGAAGTAAATAATAAAGAGATTTCTAAGCAATTAGGAAGTACATCACATCATGAAAATTGTCGCATGGCTCTTAAATGGAAAGATGAAACATATCCTACAAAGTTAATTAATATTGAATGGACAATTGGTAAAACAGGAGTTCTTACACCTACAATTGTAACAGAACCAGTAGAAATTGATGGCACGATTGTTAATAGAGCATCAGTTCATAATGTAAGTATCTTCAAACAGTTTCGTTTTACAAAAGGATGTACTTGTAATTTATACAAAGCAAATATGATTATTCCACAATGCGATTCAGTTGAAAATAATTACGGAGAAGAAATTACAATTCCAGATAAATGTCCTATTTGTGGTGGAGAAACTAAAATTGTGAAAGAGAATGATTCAGAAGTTCTTATGTGTATGAATGATGATTGTCAAGGTAAGTTATTAGGAAAACTTTCCAACGCAGTTTCACGAAATGCTTTAAATGTGGATAATTTATCAGAAGCTACACTTGAGAAATTTATTTCTCTTGGTTGGTTAAACTCCATTAAGAGTATTTATCATCTATCTGATTATAAGGGTAAAATGTATAGTCTTGAAGGATTCGGCAAAAAATCAGTAGATAAATTATTAGAATCTATTGAAAAGAGCAGAGAAACTACACTTGACAGATTTATTTATGCACTTTCCGTACCCCTGATTGGTAAAAGTGCAAGTAAAGATATTGCTAAACATTTTAAATATAACTTTGGTAAATTTTATCATTGTTTCTCTTGCGGATATGGATATTTTTGGAATCTTAAAGTAGATGGTATCGGTGTAGTTGCAAGTAATAATATTCAAAAATTTGCTATAACATACATGGATAAAGTTTTTGAGTTAAGTAAAGAATTTACATTTAAAATTCCTAATGAATCCAATCATACTCAAAATACCTTACAAGGGAAAACATTCGTTATTACAGGATCATTGGAGAAATACAGTAATAGAGATGAACTAAAATCTGTTATTGAATCTTATGGTGGAAAAGTGTCTGGTTCTGTATCTGCTAAGACATTTGCTCTTATTAACAACGATATTGAATCTTCTTCTAGTAAAAATAAGAAAGCAAAATCATTAGGTGTACAAATTATCAATGAAGAACAGTTTATGCAGCTAATTGGAGAATGAATATTAAGAAAGGATTTTATATGATTGAATTTAAAGTGTGTATTAAAAGCACAGATGATGCAAATAAATTTGTGCAAAAGAATAGTAGATTTAAAGATTATGATGGAGATTATATTTTCGGGCGGTATGTTATTGATTTTTGTAGTATTCTCGGAGTTCTTAGTGTAGGTATTGGCAAACCATGCAGAGTTATTTATCATTGCGATAATATAGAATTATGTAATAAATATAAAGAAGCAATAAAAGAATGGATTGTGGAGGAATAATGTATGACAAGAGCAGATTTATTACTTGTGAATGATATTCGTAACATTCTTGCAAATGGAACAAAAGACGAAAATCCTCGTCCTAAATATGAAGATGGCACACCAGCTTATACATATTTTGTGAATCATGTTGTGAGAACTTACAATCTTCAAACTGAATTTCCAATTTGTACATTACGTCCTATTGCGTGGAAAAGTGCGATTAGAGAAATTTTTACCATTTATCAAAAGCCTACAAATGTAATTTCTGAGATGGAAGATATGGGTGTAAGATGGTGGAACGACTGGAATATTGGTGACGGAACAATTGGTCATAGATACGGATATACAGTAAAAAAATATGATCTAATTAATAATCTAATTAATGATATTAAAACTAATCCATACGGAAGAAGAAAAATCATATCGCTATGGCAAGAAAATGATCTGAGAGAAACTGACGGACTTGCGCCATGTGCATTCCTTACTATTTGGAATGTAAGGGGTGAATATCTTGATATGTGTCTTATTCAGAGAAGTGGAGATATGATTACTGCTAGTGGAGCAGGTGGTGTTAATGAAGTACAATACGCTTGTTTACATATGATGATTGCAAAAGCAACAGGATATAAAGCAGGTAAATTTACACACTTCGTAGCGAATGAGCAGATTTATGATCGTCACATTGATGCTGCGAATGAACTTATTAATAGAGCGAATGCACAAAAACTAGATTTATCTACATCTAATGGACATTATGATTATGAATTTGAACCAGTCAAAATGAATTTTAATCCTAAGTCTAATAATTTCTATGATTTCTCAATCGAAGATTTTTCCCTTGAAAATTATAATCCAATTAAACCACAACTTAAACTTGAATTGGGAGTATAAATATGATTGGAACTATTGAATCACCATCAAAAATAAAAAATGGAACTTTATTAAAACTCGGAAGTAATAAATACGTATTAACAATTAAAGTAGACAAACATTTAAATTGGTTTCAGAAAAGAATGTATAAAATTTGTTTCGGAATAATTGCAACCGATTATACAGAAGAATAGGAGGGTGATTATTATACATACAGTATATTGTGTATTGGGAAGAACATCTTCGGGTAAATCAACCATTACCCAAAAAACAGCGAATAATCTGAACATGAAAGTATTAAAATCGTATACTACTCGACAAAGAAGAGAGAACGAAACAGATGAGAATTGCGATCATATATTTATCTCTTCCAATGAAGTAGAAAAATATCGTAATGATATGATTGCTTATACGGAACGTGTAAATTATTGCAGCTTTGCAACGAAACAACAAATCTTAGATAATGATTTCTACATTATCAATCCCACTGGATATTATGAATTAAAACTTAAAACAAAAGGAATGGATGTTCATTTAGTTACTATTATGGTTAATGTTCCATTCAGTGAGCTGCGAAAAAGAGCAAAGAAACGTGGAGATTTTTCTACATGGGAAGCTAATTATAAAAAAGAAAGTGAAGAATTTACAATATTTGAAAAGTCTAATCTGATTGATTATTTTGTGTTAAACGATGGGAATATCGAAGAATCAATTAAAAAAATGGAGAATATTATCAAAAAGGATAAATCTAAACGAGGTGTCACAACAGATGAGAACTGATATTAAAACTCTTTATATTGATTTTGATGGAACATTGGTTAATACAATTGAATCTATTGTTGGTTTATATAATGAGGATTTTAAGTATTATAAAAATTTTAATTATATAAGATGGTGTGATATTGATACTTGGGGGTTTGAAGAATGTAATTGTGCGCCACCTGGATATATTGATTTATATTTCAATCAGCCTAGATTCTTTGAAAAATTGAAATTTATGCAATGGGCGCAATGGGCGGTTAAGAAATTATCTCAATATTACACTATCAAGATTGTTTCTCATGGATATTCACCAAATCTTAAACAGAAAGAATCATATATTAAAGAATGGTTTCCATTTGCAGAATTTATTGGTGTAAATCTTAAAGAATACTCTGATAAAGCACATATAGATATGAGTGATGGTTTATTCATTGATGATAGTGCAAAAAATCTTATTACATCAAACGCAAAAGAAAATATTTGCTTTGGGGAGATATATAGTTGGAATAAAGAATGGACAGGTAAAAGAATGAATAATTGGTACGAAATTCAACAATATTTGTTAGAAGAAAGGATGGAAATTTGAAGAAGTGATTATAAGTAGCGGAGAACTAATTAGAGAGCTACGGAGAGAAATGGATGATTTTATCACCGTAGAAATTGAGGGGAAAGAATATGTAATAGATATGATTACACGAAGAAAAAATTACACCGAAGCGGCAACATCACATTTATGTTTAAAGTGTCGTAATGGTGGAACAGGAGAGATAAGAAGATGAAAAAAGATGGAGAAATTTTAGGTGTAAATGCTGATACTATTCAACCAGCACATATTTTTTCTGATGATGAAAGAAAAATTCTCATCGAACTAATTTGTGAAAAGCAAACACAAAAGATCATTAAAGATCCAATGTGTTATACGTTACGTAAATATCAGCTTTTGGAGAAGCTAAAAGTGAAAATCAAAGACATGTGAGGTGGTGCTATATGAGTGTGGCAATTGCTGTAATTGCGTTATTTGTTATCATATGCGTACTTGTAGTTGCATATGTGTGTCTGTGTCTTATGACTTCAAGTAAAGATGCAGATGAAGTTGAAAGAAGATTATTTAATGAAAAATTTAATAAGGATAAAGGAGATAAGGAATGACAGTACAAGAATGGTTAGGAAAAGAGAATAAATTAGGACAAGATATTTGGGAAAGAAAATATAGATGCGACAATGAATCTTTTGATGAATGGGTTGAACGAATTTCGGGTGGAAATCTAACTATTGCTCAACTAATTGTTGATAAAAAATTCTTATTTGGTGGTAGAATCCTTGCGAATAGAGGACTAGAGAATAAGGGACGAAAAATTAGTCTTAGTAATTGTTATGTTATTGAACCACCAGAAGATAATATTGAAAGTATTTTTGATTGTGCTAAAAAACTGGCTCGTACATATAGCTATGGTGGCGGTTGTGGCGTAGATATCAGTAAATTATCTCCTAGAGGTGCTAAAGTAAATAATGCAGCAAAAGAAACAACTGGTTCAGTATCATTTATGGATTTATATTCTATGGTTACTGGACTGATCGGACAATCTGGACGTAGAGGGGCTTTGATGCTCAGTTTATCTTGCGATCATCCAGATTTGGAAGAATTTATTGGAATTAAATCAGACCTTGATAGAGTTACCAAAGCAAATATCTCTATTAGAATTACAGATAAATTTATGGTTGCTGTAAAGAATAGAACTTCATTTACTCTATCGTTTACTAGACTAGAAACAGGAGAAACAATCACTAAAGAAGTAGATGCATATGAAATGTTCCATAAAATGTGTGAAATGAACTGGGATTATGCTGAACCTGGAATGCTTTTCTGGGATAGAATTAATAATTGGAATTTACTTAGTTGTGATGATGAATTTGAATATGCAGGAACAAATCCTTGTGCCGAAGAACCTCTTCCAGCGGGCGGATCGTGTTTGTTAGGTAGTATTAATTTGTCTGAATTTGTTTGTGATACTGGATTTGACTTTGATGATTTTAAATATTGTGTAAAAGAATCTGTTATCGCATTGAACGAAGTATTAGATGAAGGGCTACCGCTTCACCCGCTGAAAGAACAAAGAGAATCTGTATATAATTGGAGACAGATTGGACTTGGAATCTTTGGACTTGCTGATTTACTTATTAAATTAGGTATTAAATATGGAAGTCCAGAAGCGATTGATTTATGTGATATGATCGGACATATTATGTCAGATACAGCAATTAAAACATCAGCCTTACTAGCAAAAGATCATGGTGTGTACCCAAAGTACAAACCAGAAGCTATTGAACAATCTGCGTTTTATAGCAAAAATGCTTTAGGGGAAACAAAAGAATTAGTTTCTTCATTCGGTCTTAGAAATTCACAATTACTTACTATTGCACCAACTGGTAGCTTATCTACAATGCTTGGTGTATCTGGTGGCATTGAACCAATCTTTGCAAATTATTATACTCGTAAAACAGAATCTCTTAAAGGACATGATGAGTATTATAAAGTTTATACTCCTATTGTAAAGAAATATATTGATGAACATAATCTAAAAGATGATTCAGAGTTACCAGATTATTTCGTAACTGCTCAAACGCTGGATTACAAAAATAGAATTTATATGCAAAGTATTTGGCAATCTCATATTGATGCTTCTATTAGTTCTACAGTAAATGTCCCGAATGATTTTACTATTGAGCAGGTAGAAAGTCTGTATATGAGTGCGTGGGAATCTGGACTCAAAGGCGTGACTATTTTTAGAGATGGATGTAAAAGATCAGGTATTCTTACGACAACTTCAAGTGTATCAGATATTAATGATGATAAAGAAAAGAAAACTCTTCCAAGAGGATATATTGTCGTTGCAGATGATAACGTAATTGGATTAAAACGTAAAGTTATGTCTGGATGTGGAAGTTTACATATTGTAGCAATGTTTGATCCTATCACTGGCGAATTACTTGAAACCTACATTTCAAAAGGTTCTACAGGTGGATGTCAATCAAATTTAGCTGCTGTATCTCGTTTAATTTCTTTAAGCGCAAGAGCAGGAGTTGATGTATATACAATTGCAGATCAATTAAAAAGTTGTCCTGCTTGCCCTTCATATGTTGGAAGAACAATGACTAAACATGATACAAGCAAAGGAAAATGTTGTCCTGATGCTATTGCCAATGCACTAATTGATATGTATAAAGAAATGAAAAATAGCATTTTTAGTGACGATATTGAAACGTCTAATGTGAAATCAAAAGTAATTAAGAAAAATACAGAAGATAAAGAACAATCTGTTAACGTAAAAAATCCGTGTCCTGTATGCGGAGAAGAACTTACTTTTGAAGGTGGATGCAATGTTTGTAAAGCCTGTGGATGGAGCAAATGTGATTAATTAATATATAAAAATTGTGGGAGTCTTAACCGATTCCCACACCTTAAAGGAGAAAATAAACTATGGTTGAGCCAAAGAATTATCGTATAAAATCCTTTGTGAGAGAAAGAGATTTTTTAGCAAATAACTTTAAAAATTCATACGGTTATTACTTGTTAGACAAACCTCTTTATAAAGAAGAAATCATACTGCATTTATCAGTAGATAAAGAAGATAATTTTGTATCTATCAACGTGAATTATGCTAATGGAACAGTATTTGCATCATTCCATAATCCAGATGACAGAGGTAATAACAATCTTTATAAAAAAGTAGTTAAAGCATATAACAAACTCATGAGCAACATGAAAGATATCTTTGAGGAAATTGAAGATGAAAACTATTGAAAACGGTAGCGTTGTTTATTATACAAGAGTGTTCCCGAACACAGGTACATATGATTTGTGCGAATTAAGAGTTAGAACAGTTATGGATAATTGGTTCTGTGGAGTAGACAAAAAAGATAAACGTGCTTATCTCATAAGCTTCAATGAGATTGATGAAAATGTTTTTGAGGATCGTAAAATTGCTCTTAAAAGGATTCATAATGCAGAACAAAAATATCCACAAGTAAGTGGAGAAACATACTATGAGGAATATTAAAATGCTTAAATATTATATACCAACAACGGAAGTGCATATCAATACTATTGAGCCATTTCATATAAATTTGTATGCACATAAAATATGTGAGAATCATCCGAACACAGATGTAATCAAAATCAATTGGGAGAATATAGAAAAAGAAATTTATAAATTTGATCCATGGTTTATATTTCCGTTTGGAATTACAAAGCGAAGAAAAGGATTACAATTGTTCTTTTGGGATGATATGTTTACAAATATTAAGCAATGGAAAGATGATTTAGACATAGAAATTAAAACTACTTGGCAAGAATATAAACCTACAATTAATGAACTTTTAAACTTTCGTGATGGTGATAAAGCTATTCAATATCTTGTTGAGCGTGGACTTAACACAAATTCATTAATGAAATAATTATAACAAATTACATATACAAAGGAGATTTCTAATATGGCAAAGAGAGTTGCAAAATTTGAGAAAATTACATACGGACAGTTTGAAAAAGATTGGATTGATACATTTAATGTACCAGAACTTGATACAGCAACTAAGAGAGAAATTGAAAGCATTTATGAAGTAATTAATCTTCCAGCAAGAGCAACAAAATTTAGTGCAGGATATGACTTCGTAAGTCCTCTGACATTCACACTTAACCCTGGCGAAACTATTAAAATTCCAACTGGAATCCGTTGCGGAATGAATACAGATTGGGTACTTATGATCTATCCTAGAAGTGGACTTGGATTTAAGTATCAAATCTGTCTAGCAAATACAATTGGTGTGGTGGACGCAGATTATTACTTTAGTAATAACGAAGGACATATCTTTGTTAAGCTTGTTAATAGAGGTGATAAATCAGTACATATTAATTTAGGTGATGCATTTGCTCAAGGAATCTTTATGGAGTATGGAATCACGGAAGATGATCGTGTGGAAACATCTCGTAATGGTGGATTTGGCAGTACGGATAAGAAAAAGGAATGATATTAATGCAAAATTTGGAAGAAATGTTAACGCCTGTAGATGTAATGAATCATTTAAAATTAGGTAGAAATAAGACATATGAACTTATTAAATTAAGTAATTTTCCTAAAATTAAAATAGGTAATACATATCGCATTCCAAAAGATAAATACTTAAAATGGGTATCTGATAACATGCGAAAAACAATATATTTATAAGTAAAAAAATGGGAGCTATATCATTATGATATAAGCTCCCTGATTTATTTATATTAAGAGATTTAATACTTCTGATTTGTGAGTATTCATTATGTGTAAATACGTGTTATAAGTTGTAGATACATCATCGTGTCCAAGCAATTCTGAAATTACTTTAATGTCTACAGGTTGATTTGTTTCCCAACCTTTTTCTAATAGCATTGATCCAAATGAATGTCTTAAATCATGAAGTCCAAATCCATCTGGATTAATTTCTGCTCTAGTTAATATTGCTTTCAGTGTTCTAGTAAGAGTTGATTGTGAAGGTGGAATATTATTTTCAGTTACAAATATGGTATCTGTTCCTTTTGCTGTATTTCCAGGAGCGATCGTCTTTAAATATAATAGTTGTTCTTTTGCAATATTTGACATTGGAATGACTCTGATAGAAGCAGGTTTCTTAGGTGTGTCTGTAATCCATTTGTAAGTATCATTAATTTTAATACGTTCCATAGATTTATTGATTCTAATAACATTACGTTTAAAATCTACATCAGCCCATGTAAGAGCATAAGCTTCTCCGATTCTCATTCCAGTATATAATACAATTAAACAAAATCGAGCGTTTCTACCATAAATATAATCACCAGTCTTAACACCTGCAATTGTTTCATCAGCTTTCATCAATGCAACTTCTTTGAATCTAGCTGCTTGTTCTAATGATAAAAATGAATGTTCTTTCTTTTGTACCGCATAATTAGTTTTATGTGGCATCTTTATTCCTTTAGCTGGATTAGCAGTCATTATGTTAATAGATACCAGATAATCAAATACAGTATTAAATAATGTTCTGGTTTTTTTAACAGTGCTTTCGGAATATTTCTTTGATAACTCATTATAATAATTTTGTATAAGCACTGGATCTATTGAACCCATCTGTACGTCTGCTATTTTATTTGTTTTAATGTAGCATCGGTTAGTAGATTGTAGTGTGGCATAATTATTAGTTTTAAATGTTGATTCAAGAGATTCAAGTACAGTGTCTATACATTCACTAAGAGGCATTTTAAGATAATCTCGATTCGTAATATGCATATTTTTTGATTCAAATTCTTGAACTTTACGCTTAACATCTGCTTTTGTCCGACCAGTAAATTCTTTGCGAGAAGTCATACCGTTGTATTTTTTTCTAAATCGGTAATAGGAAATACCACCTTTTATTATAGTATCCCATGATCCAGTACCTTTTTCTCGTCTTGAATTAGATGCCATTAAATGATCCCTCCATTTGAAAATATTTGTTTAATTGTCTATACAAAAGAAATAACTTTACTTTTTGAATCATATGTGGTAATATACTATTTGTGTTGAGGTCATTATATCATTTTTATAAGGGTGATACAATATTATTTCCCCCTTATTTAATAAAAAGGTTGATATTTCACCCATATTTCCCCCTTACCATTTAAACTTAGTGGGGACTAGACGGTACTACTTAACACAATATAAGATTTATTCATTGCACCTTTGACAATCACATAATCTTATCGTAGGGCTTAAAAGTCCTGTAAAATCAAGCATTTCCGCTATTTACAAGTCGTTGCGGAGATAGATTTTCAAATTATGCACCTGTAGCTCAGTGGATAGAGCAGTGGTTTCCGGTACCATGTGCGGGGGTTCGATTCCCTTCAGGTGTGTTACCCGGAACAGTGGGAATTGTTCCGGCGTGTTGTTATGATAAGGAGGACAAGAACTTGGATGATTTCAGAGAATGGTTATCAGATAACCTTCGCTATTTTATGTTAGGCGGAGCCATTCTGGTGATCGTGCTTGTTCTGATCTTTGGCGTCCGCGCCTGTGTTGGAGGTAAGAAGGGGAATTCCAATAAAGATCAGACAACAGCCCAAAGTAACCAGGAAAATGATCCTTCTTCTCCGGCAAATGATGGGGAGACAGACGAGAAGAAAGACGCCAGTTCCGCGGCAGATACGGATGCGGAGACAACCATGGAAAAAGCCAGCACGGAAGTAACCGAGCTGATTCAGAGCTATTATAAAGCTTTTGGGGAAAAAGACATTGCAACACTTAAGACGATTGAGGACGGATTTACGCCGGCTGACGAGTCGCAGATTAATTCAAGGGATTATATTGATGGGTATGAGGTACAGAATGTTTACGCTAAGAAGGGACTGACGGACGATTCGTATGTCGTTTATGTAGTCTTTAATTATATCTGTACTGGAATTGAGACTCCGGTTCCGGCACTGAGCCAGTTTTATGTGGAGACGGGCAGTGACGGCAATCTGAAGATCAAAGGTGGTGCTGATGACGATGCAGATATCAGTGCCTATGTGAAAAAACTGGAATCTGAGAAGGATGTGCAGGAGCTTATCACAAAGGTAAAGACGGACTATGAAGCTGCGCAGGAGAGTGATCCCTCTCTGGCAGAATTCCTTCAGGGCCTTGGTGAAGATGCCAGTGCTTCCGCAGATGCAGGAACAATGCTTACAGTTACAGAGGATTGTAATGTTCGTGCTTCCGCAGATTCAGAGGGTGAGGTTATCGGTGGTTTTTCTGCAGGAACGGAAGTTGAAAAGAAAGGGCAGGAAGGCGACTGGATACAGGTTGATTATGATGGACAGACCGGTTATGTCTATAGTGGTCTGTTAGAATAATAAGGGTTAATAAAATGCAGGTTCCGGAAGAACCTGCATTTTTGTTGCTCTGATATAACGAAAGATCATTTTTTGAGTGAACCGTCTGCTGCCAATGTGTATTTTTTTCCATTTACGGTGATGGTTCCGGTCTGCATGATTCCGTCTTCGTCCAGATAATAACGTTTTTTGCCTAGGGTGATCCAGCCGGTCTGCATGATTCCGTCCTTATTGAAATAATATCGATGACCATCTGTGTCGGTAAGCCATCCGGTATAGGCGGTTCCGTCAACCATAAATTTCCAGTTGGTGCCATCCGGTGTCCAGACTCCGTTTTCTGCCTCCGGCGAAACATTTTCTGTTTCGGGAATCTCTGTGGGAACAGGAGACGGTGTGGCGGAAGGTGAGGGAGTGCCGGAAGATATCGATGCATCTGTATGGTGATCGCGATCTGAACTTGGTTCAATGGTCGAAATATCGCTGGTATTTATGGAAACTACGGAAGTACTGCTGCTTTCAAAAGGACCGGCCGATGACTGGGTAAAGAGAATACCGCAGATCAGACACAGGAAAACAGCGACAAAGATCAGCAGCCGGTTCATACGTGGAGTATGCTCTGACATGTTTTTCCTCCTGATATTTAAGTATATTTCTGTTTATCATACAATAATGAGAAAGAAAATACAAGAAAAATAACCGGTTGCGAACACGTGGGAAAAAATATATAATAGAACAATGGACGAAAAAATCAGAATCAATAAATATTTAAGCGATATAGGAGTCTGCTCAAGAAGAGAGGCAGACCGACTGACAGAAGCGGGGAGAGTTACTGCTAATGGAGAACTGGTTTCCACAGGAATGAAGATCCTTCCGGATGCGGAGATCTGTATTGACGGAAAGCCTGTAAAAAAACAGGAAAAAAAGATCCTGCTTCTTTTTCATAAACCAAAAGGGATTGTCTGCAGCACCAGACAACAGCGGAATGAGATGACAGTAACAGAATATCTGGATTATCCGGTGCGGATCTATCCCATAGGACGGCTGGATAAAGATTCCGAAGGACTGCTTCTCCTTACCAATGAAGGAGATCTGGTGAACCGTATCATGAAGGCGGGGAACTACCATGAAAAGGAATATCAGGTGACCGTGAATAAACCGGTGACAGAAGAATTTATCCGTGGTATGGGCGGCGGAGTGCCGATCCTTGATACGGTCACACGTCCCTGCAAGGTTACAAAAACAGGGAAAAACAGTTTTCGTATCATTCTTACCCAGGGTCTGAACCGCCAGATCCGTCGTATGTGTGAATATTTCGGATATAAAGTCGTAACACTGAAACGTGTTCGGATCATGAATCTGTATATTGATGGCCTGGAAGAGGGGAAATATCGTGAGATCCGACCGGAAGAACGAAAAGAACTGGAGGAGATGCTTTCCTCCGAAAAATCAGAAAAAAGGACGGGAGGAAGCCATGAACGAATCATCCATAAAAAAAATGAAAGAGCTGGGAGAAAAGCTCCGGGAAGCGTCCAGGGCCTATTATCAGGAAGACAGGGAGATCATGTCCAACGTGGAGTACGACGCCCTGTACGACACTCTGAGCGCACTGGAGAAAGAAACAGGGATCGTTCTGGCAGACAGTCCAACCGTTAATGTAGGATATGAGGCAGTGGAGCAGCTCCCCAAGGAAGAACATGAGAGACCGATGCTGTCTCTGGATAAGACCAAAGAGAGAGAAGCTTTGAGAGAGTTTATCGGGGAACATCCTACACTTTTATCCTGGAAGCTGGATGGCTTAACGATCGTGCTTACCTATGAAAACGGAGAGCTTATAAAGGCAGTTACCAGAGGAAATGGTATTGTGGGAGAGGTTATTACCAATAATGCCAGAGTATTTAAGAACATACCTTTGAAAATTTCTTTTAAAGGGAGACTGGTACTTCGCGGAGAAGCCATCATTACCTATTCGGATTTTGAAAAGATCAACGAAACCATCGGAGATGCAGATGCCAAATACAAAAATCCCAGAAATCTCTGCAGTGGTTCTGTCCGCCAGCTGAATAACGAAATTACAGCGAAGAGAAACGTACGGTTTTATGCTTTTTCTTTAGTGAGTGCGGAAGGCGTGGATTTCCGGAATTCCAGGGAGGTGCAGTTTCGGTGGCTGAATGAACAGGGTTTTGAAGTTGTGGAATATCGAAAAGTCACAGCGGAAACTCTGGATGAAGCGATGGATTACTTTGCGGAAGCAGTTACGACCAATGATTTTCCGTCAGATGGGCTTGTGGCATTGTATGATGATATTGCTTACGGAGAATCTCTGGGAACTACGGCCAAGTTTCCAAGGAACGCCATGGCATTTAAATGGGCCGATGAGATGCGTGATACGAGACTTCTGGAGATTGAGTGGAGCCCGTCCAGGACCGGACTGATCAATCCGGTAGCAATTTTTGAGCCGGTGGAACTGGAAGGAACCACAGTGAGCAGGGCCAGTGTGCATAACATCAGTATCATGAAGGAACTGAAGTTGGGGATCGGAGATACCATTCGTGTATACAAAGCAAATATGATCATTCCTCAGATTGCGGAAAATCTGACCGGAAGCGGTAATGCACCGATCCCGCATACCTGCCCGGCCTGCGGACAGGAAACGGTAGTGAAGAAAGAAAACGATGTGGAATGTCTTTTCTGCGTCAATCCGGGGTGCCCGGCCAAGAAAATTAAATCCTTTGGGCTTTTTACAAGCAGGGATGCCATGAATATCGACGGACTTTCCGAGGCAACACTGGAGAAATTTATTGCCAGGGGATTTATCCATGATTTTGGCGATATTTTTGAGATCAGCCGGTATAAAGATGAGATCGTGGAAATGGAAGGCTTTGGGCAGAAATCCTATGATAATCTTATGGAAAGTCTGGAACGGGCGAAAGAGACTACACTTCCAAGAGTGATCTACAGTCTTGGGATCGCAAATATCGGTCTGGCTAATGCAAAAGTGATCTGTCGTCATTTTGACAATGATCTGGACAGGATACGTCATGCCAGCCTGGAAGAGGTCAGTGATATTGATACCATCGGGCCGGTCATTGCCGGAAATCTGGTAGCTTATTTTAGGGATGAGGATAATAATCGCCGCCTGGATCATCTGATGAGATTTCTTCATATTCAGGAGGACAGTCCCAAACAGGAACAGATCTTTGAAGGAATGAATTTTGTGATCACAGGAAGTCTGGTGCACTTTGGAAATCGAAGTGAGGCCAAAGAGCTGATCGAATCCCTGGGAGGCAAGGTTACCGGTTCAGTTACCAAAAAGACCAATTATCTGATCAATAACGACATCCAGTCCAATTCATCCAAAAACAAAAAGGCAAGAGAACTGGGGATTCCGATCCTTTCAGAAGAAGATTTTCGGAAACTTGCCGGAGTGCAGTAAAGGCTGTACAGACTGGAGATACTTTTTATCTGAAGAAAAAAGCCGAGCGGCTCCTTTATAAGAGACGCTTCATATATAAGGAGGGCAAACAATGCCGATCAAAACACAGGGGGATCTTCCGGTAAAGGAGATCCTGGAGAGAGAAAATATATTTGTAATGGACGAAAAACGTGCCATGCACCAGGATATCCGTCCGATCCAGATTCTGATCCTGAATCTGATGCCGCTGAAAGAAGAAACAGAGCTGCAGCTTCTGCGTTCTCTTTCCAATACACCGCTGCAGGTGGATGTGACATTTATGGCTGTGGAGAGCCATGAAGCCAAGAATACATCTCTCAGCCATTTGAACAAGTTTTATGAAACATTCACCGATATAAAGAAAAGTAAATTTGATGGAATGATCATCACAGGAGCACCAGTGGAGCAGATGCCTTTTGAGGAAGTGGATTACTGGAATGAGCTGACTGAGATCATGGATTGGACTGAGAAGCATGTGACTTCCACGATCTTTCTCTGTTGGGCAGCGCAGGCCAGTCTTTATCATTTTTATGGCCTGGAGAAAAAACCTCTGGATAAGAAAATGTTCGGACTTTTCCAGCACAGGGTACTGAACCGTAAGATCCCGCTGGTCCGGGGCTTTGATGATGTATTTCTTGCGCCGCATTCCAGACACACAGAAGTTCCTATTGCAGATATCCATGCATGCAAAGACCTTACGGTCCTGGCGGAAAGCGAAGAGGCTGGTCTGTTCCTTGCAATGGCAGAGGGAGGACGTAAAATCTTTGTTATGGGACATCCGGAATACGACCGCGTGACTTTGGATGGCGAATATAAGAGAGACCTTGCCAAGGGTCTGCCTATTGAAATCCCGAAGAACTATTACAAAGATGACGATCCAAACAACAAACCACTCCTCACCTGGAGGGCCCATGCCAACAACCTGTATACGAACTGGTTGAATTATTACGTATACCAGAGTACTCCGTATGACCTGTACGGGACACCGGATTTCAGGGAAATTTAAGGAATATGAAATAAGTATTAGCATAAGCTCATAAATCGTAGACAAAGCTATGATTTATGGGCTTATTTTAGATTGCTGCTTACGAAGGTCTTTCCTAAAAAACATTCCTACAAAATGTAGGAATAAATGCAATGTTTATGGTATGAAATGCGGCTGGTTTTTTGCATTTATTTTGATACAATCATTATATGAAAGACATGGAACTGAAATAAGAATTCCTGGTTACTGTTCATTGGTAATATTCTGCGAAGCGTGTTACTGAGAACGGAATGAACAGTAACAATTCTTGATGCAGGCCAGAATATGTTAACGGGAGGATAAATAATATGATAATCATAGGTGAAAAAATCAATGGATCCATCCCCTCTGTGGCGGAGGCGATCGCAAACAGAGATGCAGAATTCATCAAGCAGCGGGCACTTGCTCAGGCAAACTCAGGAGCAAGCTATATCGATTGTTGCGCGTCTGTTCCGGAAGCAGAAGAAGTAGAAACCTTGAAATGGATGATCGACTGTATTCAGGAAGTGACAGATCTTCCGATTTCCGTAGACAGTCCCAGCGCAGATGTTCTTACAGAAGCTTACAAATTCTGCAGAAAACCGGGTATATTTAACTCTGTATCCGGTGAAGGGGATAAGATCGATAAGATTTTTCCTCTCATGGCACAGCCTGAAAACAAAGGGTGGCAGGTTATCGCACTTTTAAGCGATGATACAGGTATCCCCAAAAGTGCGGAAGACAGGCTGAATGTATTTGACAAGATCATGGCAAAAGCGAAAGAGTACGGAATTTCACCGGATCGTATCCATATTGATCCATTGGTTGAGATGCTCTGTACATCTGAAGATGGTATTGCGATGAACGTGGAAGTAATTTCAAGTGTCCGTAAACAGTATCCGATGATCCACATTACAGCGGCGATCAGTAACATTTCCTTCAATCTGCCGGTACGTAAGCTTATCAATTTCGGATTTGTGGTACTTGCAATGAATGCCGGCCTTGACAGTGCGATCATGGATCCTACAAACAGAGATATGCTTGGACTTGTATATGCAACAGAGGCATTGCTTGGTCTGGATGATTACTGTATGGAATACATCGGAGCATACAGAGAAGGTCTGATCGGACCTGTAAAAAAATAAATAAAACGCATATGCGGAATGCGGATAGAAAATAAAAAGCGGAGGTGTTTGATTATGTCAAAAATCACAGAAGTAGCAGAATTGGTAGAAAAAGGAAAAGCAAAACTTGTAGGTGCAGCTGTACAGTCAGCTCTTGATGAAGGCTGTGAGGCAACAGAGATTCTTAACAGCATGATCGATGCAATGGCTGTTGTAGGTGAAAGATTTAAGAACGGAGAAATCTTTGTTCCGGAAATGCTGGTAGCAGCCCGTGCAATGAAAAAGGGTGTTGAGGTTCTGAAACCGCATCTTGCATCCGGCGCTACAGGAAGTATGGGAAAACTTATCATCGCTACTGTAGCAGGAGATCTTCATGATATCGGAAAGAATCTTGTTGCAATGATGATCGAAAGTGCCGGCTTTGAAGTTATTGATCTCGGTGTTGATGTACCTGCATCGAAGGTTATTGAATGTTACAAAGAAAATCCGGATGTTAAGGTAATTGCACTTTCAGCGCTGCTCACAACTACAATGCCGGCTCTGAAGGATACAGTTGCAGCACTTAATGCGGAAGATTTCAGAAGCAATGTTAAGATCATGGTTGGAGGAGCACCGATCACGAAGGAGTTTGCAGATGAGATCGGCGCAGATGGATATTCAGAAGATGCAGCAAGCGCAGCAGTTCTTGCAAAAGCTTTGGCAGCATAAGGGAAAATAAAATAGGCCGCTCTGTATTGTCTGTGCATGGCATAGACGGCAGAGCGGCTTTTGCTTTACAGTGACCATCGGAGGGATAAAAATGTACCGAATAAAATTTATTAGGGAGGAAAAGGAGATCCTGGTGGAACCGGGTACCAGGATCCTTGAGGCGGAAAGAAAAGCAAAGCTGGTTCCTGATGCACCTTGCGGAGGCCGGGGAAAGTGCGGGAAATGTCGTGTTAAAATAGAAGATCACATGGTGCTTGCATGTCAGACGGAAATCCACAGTGACCTTGAAGTAGATACATTGTCCGGATGTCAGGAAGAGGAGATCCTTACAGAAGGAATGCAGAGACCGGTTGCGTTCAGGCCTGATCTGAAACAGAAAAAAGTGATTCTTAAGAAACCGGAGACAGGAGACAACCGCTCTGAATGGGAGCGGCTGACAGAACAGCTGGATGTGGAAAAACCTGTTCTGCCTGATACTGAAATTGCATCGAAGCTTTATGGCTGCAGAAAAGAAGCAGAAGAATGGTATGTGATCTGTGCAGGAAATAAGATCCTGGATATCAGCAGAGAAGAGAAAAAAATCTGTTTTGCGGCTTTTGATATAGGTACAACGACGGTGGTCGGCTATCTTATGGATGCATTGACCGGGAAGCAGCTGGCTCTCAAGAGCAGAATGAACCCACAGACTCAGTATGGCGCAGATGTGATCATGCGGGCGGATCATGCTCTGGAGCATGGCGTAGAGCAGCTGACCGGCTGCATACGGAATGCGGTTGATGAAATGCTCCAGGAACTGGCAGAGGAAGCAGGAAGAAGCACATTAGATATCTGTCAGGTATCTGTGGTAGGAAATACCTGCATGCATCATCTTTTTCTTGGGATTTCTCCGGCATCGCTGGTCCATGCACCGTATAATCCGGCGATCAGTCAGGGGCTTACACTGAATGCAGAGCAATATGGGCTCCATATCCACAGAAAGGGGCAGCTGCTTATGCTGCCTGATATAGCCGGGTATGTAGGGGCAGATACCTGTGGCTGCATTTTGACGCTCAGACAGGATCAGCAGAACGAGATCAGCCTTATGATTGATATTGGAACGAACGGGGAGATGGTCCTTGGAAATAAAACGAGATTAGCCTGTTGTTCAACAGCTGCCGGTCCGGCATTTGAAGGTGCAAAGATCGAGTGCGGGATGCGTGGAGGAGCAGGAGCAGTAGATCATGTAGTATACAAAAATGGAAAATGGGAATACACGACTATAGGAAATAAGGCTCCGGCAGGCTTATGCGGTTCAGGTCTGATCGATCTTGTGGCACAGCTGTACCTGGCTGGCTTTATTGATGAAAGTGGTCATCTGGAAAGCGGCCAGGAAAAGGCGGGAGTGTTTGTGCTGGTACCTCCGGAAAAGTCGGGAAATGACAGGGGCGTTTATCTGACACAGAAGGATATCGGAGAGGTGCAGCTGGCAAAAGCGGCTATCGCAGCGGGAATTTTTCTTCTTATGGAAAGACTGGAGATCACGGAAAAGGATATTAAGCAGGTCTATCTTGCCGGTGCATTCGGCAATTACATGAATCCGGAAAGTGCGGCAGCGATCGGGATGTTCCCGGCCGGACTGCTGCCCAGGATACAGCCGGTGGGAAATGCGGCAGGCGAAGGTGCAAGGATCGCGCTTCTGAATGAAGAGGAAAGAAAAGAAATGGATCGGACTGTCAAAAATATGGATTTTGTGGAGCTGGCAGCTTCGCCGGAGTTCCAGGACTGTTTTGTGGATGGCTTATGCTTTCCGTAATGCGAGGAGAATGGATATGCTTAATATAAAAGAACTGGAAGAGATGGGAAAAAAGGCAGGATTTTCTTATGTAGCACTTCTGAAGAGCGATTCGATCCAGCTTATGCCGGAGGTAAGGGAAATGTGCAAAAATAATACCTGCCATATGTATGCAAAACGCTGGAGCTGTCCTCCCGGATGCGGAGATCTTGAAGTATGCAGAAAAAAGATAGAAAAGTACAGGGAAGGCATTATTGTCCAGACAGTGGGGAAACTGGAGGATCCTTTGGACGGAGAGACGATGATGGAGACCGAAGCGGTTCATAAACAGAATTTTTATGAATTTGAAAAAATGCTCAGAGAAAGATGGCCGGGCATGCTCCCCATAGGGGCCGGGTGCTGCACAAAATGTAAAACGTGTACATATCCGGATGCTCCATGCCGTTTCCCCGAACAGGCATTTTCTTCGATGGAAGCCTATGGAATGCTGGTAACACAGGTATGCCAGGCAAATGGTCTGGAATACTATTATGGTCCCTGTACGATCGCCTATACCAGCTGTTATCTTCTTGAATAGAACAGGAGTGAAAAAATGAATGACAGAGAACGGGAGGCATATCTGAACAGGATCGGATATGAGGGTGAATTAAGAACAGATAAAAAATGTCTGGAAAAGATAATGGACCTTCATCTTTGCAGTATTCCCTTTGAAAATCTGGAAGTTTTTGACGAGGGAAGGATTCCTTCTCTGAGGTCGGAAGATATTTATGAGAAGATCATTGTCAGAAAACGAGGCGGATATTGCTTTGAGCTGAATAAATTGTTTTATGAGCTTCTGAAAGCTTTGGATTTCCGTGTGATCCCTGTGGCAGTAAGGATATTGTGGAACCGGGAAGAGCTTCCGCCGGTCCTGCACCGGGCAACCCTTGTTATTTTTGAGGAAGGAAGCTATTACTGTGATGTAGGATACGGAGGTCCCGGACCCAAGAAGCCGGTTCTTATGAAGGATGGTATCCACAGAGAAAAAAACGGATGGTACCGTGTTAACATGAAGCCGGGAAATACAAACGGAGAGATACTTGTTGAACGAAGGAAAGAAGAAAAATATCTGCCAATACTCAGATTTTCACAGACTCCTACAGTAGAAGCAGATTTTGAACTGCTGAATTTCTATTGTGCAAAATCTTCAGATGTATTAATTACCAGAAAAAGAGTGGTGAGCATCTGCAGACCGGAAGGAAGTGTTGCGCTGACCGGGGATGTTCTTACGATCCAGAAGGAAGATGGATCCATTGAAACGAAAATAAGCGATTCGGAAGAAACCATCAGGCTATGGATGGAACATTATTTCGGATTGGAGTTTTTACAGATATAAGCAGAAAAAAGGACCAGGTTGTCAGGTGACAGTCTGGTCCTTTTCCTGCAGAAGAAAGCAGAGCTGCAGAAGAAGCCGGTCTTTCGGATTATCCAGATCAACCTTTGTGAGTTTCTGGATGCGCTCCAGACGGTAGGTCAGGGAACTTCTATGTATAAAAAGCTCACGGGCTGTCTGAAGAGAATTGCGTTCCTGCTCCAGATAGACCTTGAGTGTGTGATACAGCTCAGTATTGTTTTTTCGGTCATAATTCTGCAGTGCATCCAGCCGTGAAGAGACCAGAAGCTCGGGACTGATCTGATGGCTGATCTGGGAAAGCATATATTCCAGAAGATAAGCATCAAAATGATAGCACCAGGCCATGCTCTGGCTTTTTTTGCCCAGGCGCAAGGCGGAAACAGCCTGAATATATCCCTGAGGGATCAGGAGAAAATCACGAAATTCAGAGCTTACTCCCATTTTAAAAAGCCCTTCGCGTAGGATGATCGCAAGTGAACTGATAACATCGGAAGATACAGAGTGCTTAAAGGACAGATTAACGATCACAACGATTCCCTGCTGATAGGTAAAGGCCAGACCTTCCGGGATCTGGGCTTCAATGTGTCCCAGTGTGGCGATGGAAGAGTGCATACGGTCATCCTGCTGCTGGGTTTCCAGACGAAGTACAAGATACCGGTCATGGCGATTCCAGTTCAGATACTGGATCTGATCGGTAACTGCCTGTAGTTCTGTGAGCTTTCCGGAAAGATACTCCGTGAAAAACTGCCGGGAGTCATTTCCCATTGAAATTTGGAACAGATTGTGCCGGCGGATGCACAGCTCGATAAAGGAGCCAAGATACTCAAGAGCAGAAAAATGTCCGGGCTGTATCTCCGTCTGGAGCTCATCCACACAAAGTCGGCCCTGATAATTGCCGCTGACCCAGAGATTCATGTAGAGGATACGGTAACCACGGAGCTCTTCGGAATAAATATTGGCGCCGTGGGTGATAAGTGTGCGCTGGTATTCGGCGTCAAGCTTGAAATCCTGAATCAGGCTTAAAGGTGCGATGAGTCTTCCTGTACGCTGGTCATGGACCCATTCAGACATACCGGTTACGTGCCGGGGAGAAGAAAGGATATAGAAGTTGGTGTCGTGGGCAAAAACCGGATTATGAAATATATCCAGACTGGCTTCCAGCATCTCATTCAGCGGATCGATACTTCCAAGTGCAAGCTGGAGTTTACTGTCCCAGTCAGAATATCTGTCAAAGGTCTGCTGTATTTGGTTGAAGACCTCAGAAAAAGAAAGGGTTCCCTTAATGTGAAGGATCCTGCAGCTTTCGGAAAAGCAGGAAAGATTACCGGAGCCCACCACTACAAATGCGATGTTCTGGTATCGCAGGAAGCTTTCGGAAAGAGAATTGCCGAAGACAAGATAAAGGTAGCATGGCTTCAGCAGGGCTCCTGCCTGATATATGCGAAGACCATCCAGCGTCAGGGGGTCTTCACGGCAGAGGATGGAAACATCCTCTTTTTTCTCCGCAAAATCGTCTGCAATGATCTGGAGATTAAGATGGAAGCCTGTATGCGGGCTATTCACGAAATGCTCTCTTTTGTTCAAAATATTTCCTCCAATTCATAAAAGCCTTGTATTTATAGGAAATTATAACATATTAGACGGAAAATAAAAAGAAAACGGAGAGGAAATTATTTGTGCATATTTACAATAATAACTGTACAAAAAGTATGAAGCATTGGAGAAAGAATGAAGAAGTGTGCGGATTTACGAACAAGAAAAAAACAACTATACTATAACCATCAAAGGTAACGTGAAGTTGTGGAAATGGCCGTCCCCACAAAAAACAGCGAAGGGGGAAAGAAAATGAGTAAAAATGAAATACCGAAGCAAGATCCGAAACAGAAAAAGGGTCTTACAAATGCCCTGAAATATTTTTTTGGTGTTGGTGATGCCGGATTTGTTCTTATGAGTAATATCGAGACATTTTACTTTATGACATTTCTGACGGATCTGGCTGGCTTTGCAGCTGGTGTAGCTGGTGTGATCAATTCCGTATTTACTATTGTTGATGCATGTCTGTCCTGGCTTTACGGAGGAATCATCAATGGCACAAAAGCAAAGAAATGGGGGCGTTATCGTTCCTGGCTGATCATGGTTCCGTGGATGGTGCCGTTTCTGTACGCATTCATGTTCATACGTGTCAGTGATAATGAATGGCTTTCGGCAGTGGTGATCATTGCCGCATCCATCGCATCTCATGTGGCATGGAATTTCAGCTATGTTGCCAATGCAACCCTGATCAGTATTGTTGGTAAAACACCGGAAGACAAAGCAACGCTTGCATCCTCCAGGGCAACCTGGAATAACATAGGCGGTCTGTTGTTTTCCTATATGGGTCTTCCATTTGCAACACTTCTTGCCGGATATGTCGGTGAGAAAAATAAATTTGCAGCAGCAGCTTTCTGCCTGGGTATTCTGATGGTCGTAACCTATTTTGCCCATTTCAAGATGACGGAAGGCTATGAAGAGATTGAAACGGAAACAGCAGGAAAGAAAAATGACAAAACAAAGATCACGATCAGAGAGATGTTTGCTTCCCTGTTTCAGAATCCGCCTCTTATGGTCCTGATGCTGGCAGACCTTGCAAAATGGTGTGTGAAATTTGTAACAGCAGCATCTGCTATTTACTATTTCAGGGATGCAATGGGAAATCCGGGACTGATGACCACTTATCTTCTCTGTGTTGCCATCGGTGCCATCATCGGAGCTTTTTCCATGAGATACATTGCAAAAGCAATATCGTCCCGTACAACTATGATCATTGCTTATGCAGGAATGGCAGTATCACTGTTCCTTGTATATATTTTCTATGGAAATGCAATGACAGTGATCGCTCTTATGACACTTGCCCAGTTCTTCTATGGTATGGCTTTTGCAGCTTCACCTGCACTTTATGCGGACACTGTAGTGTATGCAACATGGAAGAGCGGAAAAGATGCATCCGGATGGATCATGGGATTACAGAATCTTCCGCTGAAGATTGCCGTATTCTTAAGAGGAACGATCCTCAGCGCCTGTCTTGTGGCGGTAGGCTGGAAATCCGGAGTTGTTCTTGAGGGAACGGCCCGTCAGGGAATGACGATTTCCTTTGCACTTGTTCCGGCTATTTTCTGTCTGGTAGGTCTTCTACTTCTGGTGTTTGGATTTAAGATCACAAAGGAAAAGGTTCTTCAGTATCAGGCTGAGATTGACGCAAGATCATAAAGATAAGTGATCGGGTATTTTGAAAGATCACAGGATAATAAAGGAGGAAGCATTATGTTGAAAGCATCGGAGATTTTACTTGAAACGATAAAAAAGGACGGCAGGCCGGAACGACTTCTGAGACAGTATGAGGGTGCGACCTTTTACCCGCCGAACCCGGCAAATAATTATGTGCGTGGAAACCGTCACCGTGGTATGGAGCCTATGAAGGATCTTTTCGGAACTGAGATCCTCTGGCCCCAGGAACAGCTGGCTGCAATGCCACATGTAACAGAGGACAATAAGGTCATTGATGATATCACAGAATGGAAAGAGCAGCTGGTGATCCCGGATATTGTCGGTCAGTGCTCGGATCCGGCTTTATGGGAACCATTTAAACAGAAGGCACAGGAGATAAAGGATTCAGGAAGCCTTTTCATGGCATTTATGCCTACAGGTGTTTTTGAGAGGCTTCACTTCCTGATGGGATTTGAGGATATGCTGGTGAACTTCCTTCTTGAGCCGGAGGATATGATGGATCTCTGCAATGCCATTGGGGAGTACCGTTTTCAGCTTACAAAGCTGATCGTTGATAATCTCCACCCGGATATCATCCTTTCCCACGATGACTGGGGTTCCAAGCAGTCCCTGTTCATCAGTCCGGACACATGGAGAGAATTTATCAAACCACAGTATGAAAGATCCTATAAATATATGAAAGACCATGGCGTGATCGTCATGCATCACGCAGATTCCTTCATGGAACCGATCATAGAGGATATGGTTGATCTTGGGATTGACATCTGGCAGGGAACACTTCCGCAGAATGATATTCCGAAGCTCCAGAAACAGCTGAACGGAAGAATGACACTTATGGGTGGAATCGATGCTTCGATCGTAGACCGAGTGGATTCCACAGAAGAAGAGATCCGTAAGGAGGTCAGAAGAGCATGTGAGGAGTATGCACCACACGGACATTTCATTCCATGTATTACCTATGGAGGTCCCGGTTGTCTGTTTCCTCATGTAGATTCAATTATTGATGACGAGATTGAAAAATATAATAAAGAGGTATATGGAATTCATTAAAAGCGCCAATTGAATAAAAAAGAACCTCAAGGTATGATTGAGTTGCATCTTGGCGGATGTAAACAAAACAATCAAGCACTGGAGG
>JABLTO010099638.1_pt1 | contig 74545 bp, 72 predicted proteins | sample 7160091 | NCBI WGS metagenome assembly JABLTO01 (sample SAMN14651225, study PRJNA627086) | human gut metagenome | isolation source: feces | host: Homo sapiens
AATGCGGTCGTTTGGTTTCTGTTTCGGAATAGTGTGGTGCTGGCGGTCTACCTCTTGTTTTCGGTTGCTTGCTTCTTTACCGTACATGAGCATTTTGTCAGGAGTTCTCTTTTTTTATATGATTTATGTAAAACCACTCCAAAATCACAACAAAGATTGACAATAATAAAATGTAAATGCTAAAATAAATAAAAAAGGGCGGGGTTGCATGAAAGAAAAGATAAACAGAATATTACATAAAAAAATACCGAACAGGTACTTTGTCTATGCGGTGATGGTTGTTGTTTGTGTGTTGCTGGGAAAACGTTTGGTAGAAGATTATATTGCATATAACAATCCGAAGATTTATATGACAATGTCGACACAAAAAAACGGTGACGATTATTCTTTTCAAATGCTGTACTTAAATTCAGAAATCAATTACCGGGTGGGATGTGCTCCTAAATATCATGACCGGCAGAAAGAATGGAACAAAAAAGTAATGGAATATGAGGCACATCTGAGAAAAGATTATGTAAATCCAATGCATATTTATACCTCCACTGAGATAAGGGATGGAAAAACGTATGTCACTTTTTCAGGTACGACAACAACACCGGAAGGGGAAGAGGTAGAGATAAATCATGTTATTGAGTTGTCTTTTGAGTGCCCGCTGGGTGATGGATGGTACAATCAAAAAAGGTGATGGAGCATAGACAAAAAGCTGAAGACTTGCCCGGCAAGGGCAGGTCTTTTTGTGAAAGGAGAAAAGATGGAAGCTATTGTTATTGTAGGAATTTTGATTAGTGTATGTATTGTGTTGGATGAAACTGTTTTTAAGCCTAAACGAAAAAAATCATGGACTCAAAAATCAAGTCCGTTTTCAAAGGAGAGCAACTGGAATGGCAGTGATATTTTACCTTATGAAAAGAAGATGCTTCTCACAAAAACAGAATATGGTTTCTGGAAGTGCTTAAAGCAAAAGTGCGATGAAAAAGGATTTATTATCTGCCCTAAAGTAAGAATGGAAGATTTTCTTTCGGTGACGGTGAAAGATAAAAAGCAGCTTATGAAATACAGGGGTTATATTAAATCACGGCACATTGATTTTATGATTTGTGACAGTGCCCTGCATATTCTGGCAGGTCTGGAGCTGGACGACCGTTCCCATAATTCTGCAAACGCCCAGAAAACAGACCTGTTCAAAAACCAGGTTTTCACGGTAATTGGGCTTCCCTTATTCCGGGTAATCATTGGGGGTGAGAGCTACGAAACCCAGTTAACCAGAATATTTGCCGTATTGTGCCCGGGAACAACACAGGCGAGCGACGCTCTTAGGCACAATACGGCGAGCGATGCTCCGGGTCAGCCGTCAGCCGAGTATGTACATAGTCCGGTGGAGAAAAAAGTAACGTACTCGAAAGCCGACATTTCCAAGGGAAACAATACGGAACAACAAAAATCCATTTGAAGTACGGAGGATAATCTGAAGTTTTATAAAAGGTACAAAAGGCTTATGATTGTATAATAAATGAGATATGTAATAAAAGAACGAGCCATTTTTCAATGGCTCGTTCTTTTATTACTCTATAAATTTTATATTAGAGTCTACAGCTTTTAATACATCTTCATTCCATATGCGGATAACATTCTGCTCCCATGCATATTGAATGGATTTCATAATTCTGGAAGGCTTATAAATTTCTGTTCCAAATACCCGTTGAGGCATTGAAGAAGATTTTGTGCAATTATAGTTAGGCATCCAAAGGTTTTCTATTAAGGGTAGAGTATGGTTATTTGTTTCTGCGGCGAATTGCTTTAAGAGATAAGGTTCTTTTTCTTTTATAAGCATTCGTATATCTTCATAAACAACTCTTGATAATGTATCTAATGCCCAATATAAGGTAATTTTTCCGTCATAAGGGTTTACATAAATATGGCTAACAAAGCTTATGTCAATAATGCAACCATGAATAGTACCTATTCCACCAATCTTTTTTATTTCATCAGATAATTGTAACATTACCTTTTTGTAGGGTTCCATAGTTTTCATGAGTGACTGCCAATAGTTAGACATATTGTCGTAGTAATATTTAATGTCGTTATTTTCTAATTTCTTTCTTTCGCCACCTGCCATTAAACATAAACTTGTTGAAGAATGAAGCAAAAACATATATATATTATTGCGCTTTAATACATATAAAGTACCGACATAGTTGCAACCGCTGCTAAGTATGCCCCTGCCTCTGTTAAAAGCCATATACTCGGCAGAAGTAATTTTGTATATCCCATCGTCATATTTCTCGAAAGGGTCATACCATAAACAATTTGGAGTAAAGGCATTGAGCTTCCACTTTTGAGGTGTATATCCAACTTGATTATCAGATAATATTGTTGCACCATTTTTTTCTTTTGTAATAGTATTTTGGTGAGTATGTCCGTTTATATATATCCAGTTTGCATTACATTCTTCTTTTGTCCAATCGTGTATGGGAGTGTGTGTTAGCACAATAATTTGTCTGTCATAAGCGCATTGTTTTACTTTCTCGTATACATCAGAAAATCTTTTGGCTCTTCGTTTATCTTCATCTAAACAAGTTATGGCTTTTCGATATAGTCCTCTGTCTGAATTGTAATACTCATTTAATCCTGAATAGCCAATGCCACCGAGTACGGTGAATGTACTCTTATCTATTATTTCTTTTAAGTCCTTAACTGTAGCATTCATAATATTACTTTCAGAAAGAATACGACATTGTTGATTTTCATATTTAATCAGTAACTCATTTTCAAGTAATTTACATCCCCCAAAATGAGAGATTGCCTTTTTATAATCAGAAATTATATCGTCAATTTCTCTTGCGTGATATTCAGGATTTATCCAATCTGAAGGTGTAGTTCCATCCCATAATTCATGATTTCCCAAAATAGAAACGATTGTACCATCCCATTTCTCAGATAGTATTTCATAAAACATACTAAATATTTCTATATTATCCGCTACATCACCGGCAATTAAAAGAGTGCCCTTCTTACCTATTATCATTTCATCGATTTTATTAATTAAGGTTTGCCTTAATATCTCATAGAAACCATTAGACTCAAAATCAGAGGCTTTATATTTCTTATATAAAATATTTTTAACCTCCTTAAATAGCTGATGTTCTATGTGAATATCTGAAATATAATAAATGTTATCTACATTTTCGTCATTTGATAGATTATGAACAATTAGGCTATCCAATTTATATTCAACAGGCAAACTATTCGTAGGGGCAGGTTCAAGAGGAACAACCAATGAATTTTTATCAGAGATATATGGTTCTGCCTTTTTTATTTGCAATTCAAAATCATTTTTCGGATTTCTTATGCAAACAACTTTTGTTTTCAAATACGCTATTGTTTTTTTCTTTAGCGGTAATATTTCAATTCCTTTTGCATTTTGAGGCATACATCCAATAGCTGATTTTTGGAATTTTCTTTCATTAAGTACGTTGCTGTTCCAATCTAAAATATGTAATGCTCCATCCTCGTATTTATCAATTATTTCATCGATAAATTGCTGACAGTTTCGTATTTCTTCGGGAATTTCATTAAAGAAAATGAGGTTTCCATCTTTATCATCAGGTAAATCATATAGTTCCTTCATTGATTGAGACACATAAAATTTTTTCAGTTCAATCAATTTTAAGCACATTTGTAATGTGACAAACTCTTCTGGAATATATAAAATAGAGCTATAATCTTTTTGAAAAAGGTTATTACATAGTTCCTGCGTTATATAACGCAGGGGCACGAATTTAATAGCCTGTGGATTATTCATCACTGCTGTTGTAATCAAAGATTTGCTACAATAATTTTTAGGAACATATTTTAAAGCAAGACCATTTAATGATACAGCTAAACTTACAAGTTTTTTGGTCTTATTTTTATTGGGTATATCTTTTAATGATAATGGAGAGTATGTTATAGATTTGATGAATAAATCTTCAGTAAAAAATTGTTTCGGTACAAAAGCTATAGGGTATTTTTGATATTCTCTTAAGTCACAGCCCTGTGTTTGGGACTCAGCTATATGTTTTTGACATTTTTGGATAAAATCGTCATATGTTTCATTTAACCTCAGATAAGGCATATCTACATAGTAGCTTACTGCAATTTCTGAAAGTTCCAGGGTTTTCATTTCCTCAGGAACATATTCCAAAGCTCTTCCATTACTTGAAACAGCTTCCTGACAAAGTTCAGTCGTGATAAATTTCTTTGGCACATAACTTAAAGCAAGTCCATTTTGCTTAACCGCAAGTTCACACAAATCGTAGGATAGTAATCTTTTTGCAACGTGCTTTAATGCTAATCCATCATTTGAGCAAACAAAATAAACTAAACGCCTTGTCTGGTCTATTTTAGGTATACGTGCCAAGTTGCCTTCAACTGGTTGTTTGTATATCATTTCGATAGGAGATATTTTTTCTAATCCTAACTGTACAAGTAATTCGTTCATAATATTCCCGCCTTCCCCCAACACATAATATAATTATTGTACCATTTTTAACATAGGATTTCTATAAGCTTAAAGCTAAGTATTATCTAAAATTGAATAGTCAAATATTACTTAAGAAACCTTATCAACATTCCCGCAAGTGTGCTATACTGTTTGTAAATGATGTCGGGGGTTAAAAGCCCCGACTTTGATGCAACATACTGCAGAAAGGGACCAAAGATGAAATACGCATACTGTAACGGAAAAATTTTGAACGGAACAAAAGATATGCAGGTACAGGAAGGTCTGTGTATCCTGACGGACGGCGGGAAAATCACGGACATTGTGCCGAAGGAACAGGTGCCGGCAGAGTATGAAGCGGTAGACCTTGCGGGAAAATACATAATGCCGGGGCTGATAAACATGCATGTGCATCTGGCAGGCAGCGGAAAACCCCAGAAAAAGCAGAGAGACAATGAAAAACTGGTCCGCAACCTGATGGGAACGGCGCTTTCCAGAGCCGTAGCTTACAAGGTGGTAAGCGGTTTTGCCAAAACAGAGCTGATGAGCGGCGTCACAACCATTCGTACCGTGGGCGGCCTGGGCGATTTCGATACCAGACTTCGAGATGAAATAAAAGCCGGAAAAACCGGACCGAGAATTTTAGCGGCCAATCAGGGTATTTCCGTACCCGGCGGTCATATGGCAGGCTCCGTGGCAGTTGCGGCAAAAAATAACGAAGAAGCACTGGCACATCTGGCGCAGGCGGAAAAAGAAAAAGTAGATCTGGTAAAACTGATGATTACCGGTGGTGTTTTAGATGCCAAGGAAAAAGGCGTTCCGGGTGAACTGAAGATGCCGCCCGAAATGGTAAAGGCTGTCTGCGACAAGGCGCATGAAGCGGGATTTATCGTATCTGCCCATGTAGAGTCCCCGCAGGGTGTAAAGGTAGCTTTGCAGAACGGGGTGGACTCCATTGAACACGGGGCCAAGCTGGATGATGAAATGATTGCGCTTTTCAAGGAAAGAGGCGCTTTCCTCTGCACCACCATATCCCCGGCGCTTCCTTATGCACTGTTTGACAGAAGTGTCACAAATGCATCGGAAGTGGAGCAGTACAACGGAAATGTGGTATTTGAAGGCATTGTGGAATGTGCCAAGCAGGCGCTTGCCAATGACATTCCGGTGGTGCTGGGAAATGATGTGGGATGCCCCTGGATAACCCAGTATGACTTCTGGAGAGAGCTGTATTACTTCCACAAATACGTGGGTGTCAGCAATGCATTCGCTCTGTATACCGCAACGGCAAGAAGCGCGGAAATGGCAGGAATAGGGGATGTGACCGGTACACTGGAAAAGGGAAAGGCTGCTGACATGATTGTCACAAAAGAAAATCCGCTGGATGACTTAAAGGCGCTCCGTCATGTGGACATGGTAGTGGCTTCCGGCAGACTTATCCGCAATCCCAGGTTCAAGAGAAGAGAACAGGTCGAAGCAGAGCTGGATAAATTTTTGTAAACCGACACCTGAAAAGGCGGCAGGAAATAGAAAGGAATGGGTAAAGTTATGAGCAAAATTGATGAAGTAAGAGCAGAAATGGTAACCGCAATGAAAAACAAGGACAAGGAGAGAAAAGACTCCCTTTCCATGTTGTTAAGTGCATTGAAGAACAAGGCTATTGATAAGAGAGAAGATCTGACTCCCGACGAAGAAAATGAAGTAATCAAGAAGGAAATCCGCCAGACAAAGGAAACTCTGGAAACCGCTCCGGCAGATAGAACGGATATTATTGAGCAGTGCGAAAAACGTCTGGCTGTATACAAAGAATTTGTACCGGAGGATTTGAGCGAAGATGCCATTCGTGAGATTGTTAAGGGTGTTCTTTCCGACCTCGGTATCGAAGCGCCGACCGCCAAAGACAAGGGCAAGATTATGAAAGAACTGATGCCCAAGGTAAAAGGCAAGGCAGAAGGCAGCGTTGTCAACAAGATTGTAGGCGAGTTCCTTCAGTAAACGAGTTCCTTCAGTAGGCGAATACCTTCCGTAAGAGAAGGCTGACATTCAAAAGGTAACATTTGATAGATACGGGATGCACCCAAGGGCATCCCGTTTTCCATTCGTCGTTTATTTTCAACCATCTATCTCAAAATCCCCACAACGTAAGAAAAATCCTCTATAATCAAAATATCTTCTGAAGAAAACAGAGAGGCAAAAGTATGATTGTAAAAATAAAAACGGACCCGGCATACGGGAAGCCGGAAGTGCAGATTTGCACGGCTGCGGTCACGCCGGAAGTAGAAAAAATGGCAAAAACCATAGAAGATGCCCTGTGCGGTAGTCTGTATGCATATAAGGACGAAGAAATTGTTAAGGTACCCTACCGGGAAATCGTGCGCATTTTCACCCAGAACAAAAATGTATATCTGACCACGGAAAACGAGCAGTACCGCATCAAAGAACGCCTGTATGAACTGGAAGCAACGCTGGACGGAAGCCAGTTTGTGCGGATTTCCAATACGGATATTGTCAATGTGCGGAAAATAAAGCGGCTGGATACCGGCATCATCGGAACCATAAAAATGAAGCTTTCCGGAGAGCAGGAGGCATATGTTTCCCGCAGGTATATGGGTAAAATCAAGCAGGCGCTGGGATTGTAGGGGGTGTGAGTATGAAAAAAGAACTGACAAAAAGAATAATAGATGGTTTTTCCTATGCTGTGGCCATCAATGTGGTGGTCGCGCTTATTTGTATTCTGGTTTTCAAGATAGAACCGCTGGTGCCTTCGTATTCCGCCTATTTTGAAAACAAAAGTATGGCGCTCCTTGTTCAGATTATATTGACGGGTGTTATCAGCGGAACCTTTGCGGGGGGAACTATTTTGTTTGAACAGGCAAAACTGGGCCTTCTTTTGCAAAGCCTATTGTATTTTCTTCTGACAACGGCGGTCTGCATTCCCATCACCGGATTCTGTTGGGGGCTCTTTGTATACAAAACATCAGCTATCCTTTTCCTGTGCAATTATTTTGCCACCTACTTCATCTGCTGGACGGTGGCATACCGCAGCTCGGTAAAAGAAGTCCGGGAAATCAATCGCCGGATAGCGGAAATCAGCGGAGAGGAGAGCAGACAAAATGAGGACAAATAATCAAAATAAAGAGACAACGGATAAGGAACAGGTAAGCTGTCGGAGTAAAAAGACAACGGATAAGGAACAGGTAAGCAGCCCGAAAGCCATCGTAGTCACCGGGCTTTCCAGGCAGTACCCGGACAAAACCGCCGTGGACAACATTTCTTTTTCGGTGGATAAAGGCAGCATTTTTTCGCTGCTCGGTGTAAACGGCGCCGGAAAAACTACCACAATTAAGATGCTCTGCGGGCTGACCCGTCCCACCGAGGGAGAGGCATATGTGCTTTCCCACAATATTCACACGGAATTGGACGAGGTGAAGAAATTAGTGAATATCTCGCCCCAGGACACTTCCGTGGCATCCCGGCTGACCGTGCGGGAAAACCTGGAATTCATTGCGGGAATTTACGGTGCCGACCGGAAAAAACAACGGGAAAAAGCAGACGAAATGATACAGTATTTTCATCTGCAGGAAGTGGCGGACAGGCGGACAAAGGTATTGTCCGGCGGCTGGCAGAGGAAACTGAGCATTGCCATGGCGCTGATTACCGAGCCGCAGATTATTTTTCTGGATGAGCCCACTCTGGGGCTGGACGTGCTGGCAAGGCGCGAGCTTTGGGAGGTTATCCGCCGCATGAAAGAAAAAATCACCATCATTCTCACCACGCATTACATGGAGGAAGCGGAAAGCCTTTCCGATAAAGTGGCGGTCATGGTGGACGGACAGATAAAAGCCATGGGAAGCGTGGAAGAATTAAAAGAGCAGGCCGGGGCGGACAATTTAGAGGAAGCCTTTGTGCGCATTGCACAGGAAGGAGGAGCACGCTCATGAAAGGTCTTGTTTTTGCCCAAAGAACCATAAAGGAAATTTTGAGGGAGCCGCTCAGCTATATTTTCTGTCTGGGATTTCCGCTGCTTATGCTGCTTATTATGTCGGTACTCAACGAAAGCCTGCCGAAAGAGGCGGGTATGTCTTTGTTCGCCCTTGAAAATCTGGCGCCCGGGACCGTGTATTTCGGACTCACCTTTATAATGATATTTTCGGCCATCCAGATAGCCGGGGATCGTTCCACTTCCCTGATGGTGCGGCTGCATGCGTCCCCCATGAGGGCGGTGGATTTTATTGAGGGCTACACGATACCCCTTGTTATTTTAGGAATTCTGCAGGTGTGCGTTACTTATGCGGCAGCTATCATTCTGGGAATTATTCTGAAAACGCCCTTAAAACCGGCGGCGGTGGCGGGCAGTATGCTGCGGATTTTGCCATCCATTTTGTTGTTTGCTTCCCTGGGACTTCTGATTGGCAGCATTTTCAGTGAAAAAGCGGCTCCGGGGCTCTGTTCGGTGCTGGTAACCGTTACCGGCATGCTGGGCGGAATCTGGATGCCGGTGGATACGCTGGGCGGAAAAATTCTTGCGGTAAGTAAGGCACTGCCGTTTTATTATGGAGTAAAAGCAGCAAGGACAATGGATGCAAAAGCCTTGATAATCACAATAACTGCGGCGGTGTTTGCGGTTATGGCAGCAGTTGTGGTGCTTGGAAAAGTCTGGAAAAAAAGTTGTTGACAGAAAAAATATGCGGTGCTATACTCTCTCCATAGCAAAGGCGCTACGAAAAATCGTAGTGCCTTTTTTGTTTTGCAAAACAAACCTTTTAATCAAAACAACTTTGAGGAGGAATGATTATGACAGAGGAAATTATGAGTGCAATCACCAACGAAGTATACGGTGTCTGGTTCCTCATTGGCGCAGCCTTCGTGTTCTGGATGCAGGCAGGCTTTGCAATGGTGGAGACCGGATTTACCAGAGCGAAGAACGCCGGTAATATCCTGATGAAGAACCTGATGGACTTCTGTATCGGTACGGTGATGTTTATTTTGATTGGTTTCGGGCTTTTCTTGGGAGAAGACCTTTTAGGTATTATTGGTAAGCCCGGGTTTGACATTTTTACGGATTATGCCCACTTTGACTGGTCCAACTTCGTATTCAACTTAGTATTCTGTGCCACCACCGCAACAATCGTTTCCGGCGCTATGGCTGAAAGAACCAGATTTTTATCCTATTGTGTATATTCCGCTGTTATTTCTGCAGTTATCTATCCCATTGAAGCACACTGGACATGGGGCGGCGGCTTCTTAGCACAGATGGGATTCCACGATTTTGCAGGTTCCAACTGTATCCATATGGTTGGCGGTATCTGCGCTTTAATCGGTGCCGCAATGGTTGGTCCCCGTATCGGTAAATTTGTAAAAGATAAGAGCGGCAAAATTACAAAAGTAAATGCATTCCCCGGACATAACCTCCCGATTGGATGTCTTGGTGTATTTATTCTCTGGCTTGGCTGGTATGGTTTCAACGGCGCCGCAGCTACTTCCATTGAAGAAATGGGTTCCGTTTTCGTGGCAACTACCATTGCTCCTTCCGTTGCAACTGTTGTTGCCATGATTTTCACCTGGGTTAAATACGGTAAGCCCGATGTTTCCATGTGTCTGAACGCATCCCTGGCAGGTCTGGTTGCCATTACCGCTCCCTGCGATGTCTGCGATGCACTCGGTGCAACCATTATCGGTCTTGTTTCCGGTCTCTTAGTTGTATTTGGTGTATGGCTTTTAGATTATAAATTAAGAATTGATGACCCTGTTGGTGCAGTTGCCGTTCACTTTATGAATGGTATCTGGGGTACCATTGCAGTAGGTCTGTTTGCAACCGACAGCGCTCCCGCATTTGCAAGAGCAATCAGCGGCGGTGCAAACCAGATTGCCGGCAAAGGTCTTTTCTACGGCGGCGGCTTCAGGCAGTTAGGAATCCAGTTATTCGGTATGCTTTGTACCGCAGCATGGACGGCAGTTACCATTACCATTGCCTTCCTTGTAATTAAGAAGATTTTCGGTTTACGTGTTTCCGAAGAAGAGGAAATCACCGGTCTGGATGCAACCGAACATGGTCTTCCTTCCGCATACGCAGGCTTCAGCATTATGGACATTTCCAACACCATGACTATGGATGTAAACGAGAATACCGATCTTGGTGTTTCTGATTACGAAAAGGCATCAGAGTTCCAGAAGAATGCAGCCGTTAAGGTTGCCGAGGCTCCCAATATGACTTTGGCAGAAGGTATTTATAAGGTAGTTATTATTGCAAAACTGGCGAAGTTTGAAAACCTGAAGAAAGCGCTGAACGACCTTGGTGTAACCGGTATGACCATGACGCAGGTTATGGGCTGTGGTATTCAGAAGGGTGCCGGCGAGATGTATCGTGGTGTTGAAATGGATGCCACCCTGCTCCCTAAGGTGAAAGTAGAAGTTGTAGTCAGCAAGATTCCTGTATCCGAAGTTGTGGAAGCTGCCAAGAAGGCTCTTTACACCGGTCATATCGGTGACGGTAAGATTTTCGTTTACAATGTAGATAAGGTTGTAAAGGTTCGTACCGGCGAAGAAGATTATGCAGCTCTGCAGGATGTAGAATAACCGTAATACAGATGCCGTGAAAAGCGGCAAAAAACAGTAAAAGTTTGTGTGTACATAACCATAATAAAAAGACTGTATGTCCGTCGGGCATACAGTCTTTTTAAACTTACATGGAAATCCAGCCGAATGCATTTGCGATGGAGCTGATCAAGATGATCACCGCAAAAATCGGGCAGAGGTACTGAATCATGATGTAGAAAACTTTCTTTCTGCGGAAAGAGCTTTCGCCATGCAGGACCTCTTCCTCAATGCGTTTGACACCAATTACTTTGGAAACTAACAGGCAGATAGCGATAGCGGCAATGGGCATCATAACGGAGTTGGTCAGGAAATCAAAGAAATCCAGAAACTGCATGCCGAGAATTTTCACATTGGCGAGCGGTCCGTAGCCCAGGGAAGAAAGGCTTCCCAAAAGCAGCATGATCACACCGACCAGAACGGTTGCTTTTTTTCTGCCCCAGCCCAGTTCGTCCTCAAAGGTAGAAACGGCGCTTTCCGTCAAAGCAATGGAGCTGGTAACGGCTGCAAAAAGCACCAGAAGAAAGAATAAAATACCGATAACGGTGCCGAGCCCCATGCTGTCAAATACCTTGGGAATGGTAATGAACATCAGGGAAGGACCTGCCTGCAGGGTATCCGGGTCGCCGCCGGAGAAGGAAAATACAGCGGGAATAATCATAAGACCTGCCATAATGGCAATTGCCGTGTCGAAAACCTCCACGTTCCGGGTGGAGTCTTCAATGGAAATATTCTTTTTCATATAGGAACCGAAGGTAATCAGAATACCCATGGCAATGGACAGGGAATAGAACATCTGCCCCATGGCCGCCACAACGGTCATCCAGGAAAAATTCTTTATATTGGGAATAAGGAAATACTCCACACCCTTTAAGGCGCCCGGGCGGGAAACGGAGTAAACCGCAATAACTACGGAAAGAACGACCAGAACGGGCATCATAAATTTCGACACACGTTCAATACCGTTGCGCACACCGGCGTAAATAATGCCGAGGGTAAACAGGGCAAACACAATAAAACAGATTTCCGTGGAAGGTCCGTCCGTGATAAAGGAAGAAAAGTAACCGTCCGTTGCCAGCAGGCTGCCGTTTCCTTTGATATATTCCACGAGATATTTGATAACCCAGCCGCCGATAACGGAGTAATACGGAACAATCAGAATAGGAATAATGGCATTGAACCAGCCGCCGAAGGAAAGCCAGCGGGATTTTCCGAAGGAAGAAAAAGCGCCGACGGGACTTTTCCCGGTCATACGACCGATGGAGGTTTCCGCAATAATCATGCTGTAGCCGAAGGTCAGCGCCAGTAAAATATAAATAATGAGAAAGATGCCGCCGCCGTATTTAGCAGCCAAATAAGGGAATCGCCAGATATTGCCAAGACCTACCGAAGCGCCTGCGGCAGACAGTACAAAACCTATCTTTCCTGAAAAGGAACTTCTTTTTTTATCCTGTGTATGCATAAAAATCTCCTTTTTTTCACATTATTTTGCAAAACAGTGTTTCAAGTATAGCATAAAACATCAAGAATGGGAATATTACAGTTTATTTTTTGTTTATAATTTCTTTATAATTATATTAGCACTCACCTCTTGACAGTGCTAATAATAAGTGTTATAGTACACGTAGAACAAAGGAAAAGAGAAATGTTCCGAAGTTCCAAAATGAAAATGTAAACAAATGGAACGAAGGTTTCCATTTTCTGCACGACCAAGGTTGTGCGGTCATAGAAGGAGGAAGGACTTATGATGATGCCCAGTGTATTTGGTAGAGATATTTTTGATGACTTTATGGATGGTTTTGCATTCCCCGATGTAAGCAGGGAGTTGTATGGTAAACATGCAAAACAGATGATGAAGACCGATGTTAAGGAGTTGGATAACGGTTACGAAATCATGGTTGACCTGCCCGGCTTCAAGAAAGATGAAGTTAATGTTGAGCTGGAAAACGGTTATCTGACCATTTCCGCTTCCAAGGGTCTTGATAAGGATGAAGAGGATAAGAAAGGCAAATTCATCCGTCAGGAACGTTATGCAGGCGCAATGAGCAGAAGCTTTTACGTTGGTGATGACATCACCGAGAATGACATTCATGCGAAATTTGAAAATGGTGTATTACGGCTGGATGTTCCCAAGAAGGAAGCAAAAGCAGTGGAAACCAAGAAGCATGTCGCTATTGAAGGCTAAACGAAAAGCTGCCCCGGGACAAACTCCGGGGCATTTTTTCTATCATCAGATTACTGGGAATACAGGGCATCATTAATGCCCGGCATTCTCTGACCTCGTATCATTAAACACGTTAATTATCATACGAAGGGAGGGATAGAGGACATGGCACAGAAAAGAGACTATTATGAGGTTTTGGGCGTGAATAAATCGGCGACGGATGCGGAAATCAAGAAGGCATACCGGAAGCTGGCAAAGAAGTATCACCCCGACATGAATAAGGACAACCCCAAGGCAGAGGAGCTTTTTAAGGAAGTTACCGAAGCGTATGAGGTGTTGAGCGATAAAGAGAAACGTAAGCTGTACGACCAGTTCGGTCACGCAGCCTTTGACGAAGGCGCCGGTCAGGGCGGTGCATACGGTGCCGGTGGCCAGGGATTTGGCAGCGGTGCCGGTGGTTTCGGCGGTTTCGGTGGACAGGGATTCCGTGGCGGTTTCAGCGGCGGAGGCGGCTTTGGCAACAGCAGTTTCGGAGGCTTTGGCAGTGGCAACTTCGGCGGCGGAGGCGGTGGCAGCTTCCATTTTAACGGAAATTCCGGCGACGGGTATCAGGAATACTATTATACCGGTGACAATCTGGATGACATTTTTGACGGTTTCTTCGGCGGCAGCAGAAAAGGCCGCAGCCGTTCCAAAGATGGCGAAGATGTGCTTGCTAAGGTAGAGGTAAGCTTTGAAGAAGCCGCACTCGGTGCGGACAAGGTTATCCGTTTCCGTGCTCCGGACGGCAGCGAGCAGTCTCTGCAGGTACACATTCCCGCAGGCATCGACTCCGGTCAGAAAATCCGCCTGAAGGGCAAGGGTATGCCCGGACAAAACGGCGGTGGAGCCGGCAGCCTGCTTCTGGAAGTTACGGTTCAGAGCAAACCCGGTTTTGAACGGAAGGGCATGGACATTTACACCACCGTGGAAATTCCTTTTGAAACCGCAGTTCTCGGCGGCGAGACGATAGTTCCCACCCTGAGTGGCAGGGTGAGCTGCAAAATTAAGGAAGGAACCCAGTCCGGAACTAAGATACGTCTGAAGGGCAAAGGCATTGTTTCCATGAAAAATCCTTCCCAGAAGGGTGATGAGTATGCGGTTATCCAGATCCGCGTCCCCAGAAATTTAAGCGCGGACGCCAAACAGAAGCTGCAGGAGTATGCGAAGGCAGTATAAAGGAAATAATCCCGGCTTTATAAAGTTTTAAGTTGAAAAGAACCTTCTTTCATTATAAGATAGAGATACAGTCGTTATTATCTTATAGTGAAAGAAGGTTTTTTTATGAAATTTAAGGACATGCCCTACAAGAGAGTGGACTTTGATAAAGTTGCGGAAGACATGAAAGCCCTGATGGCAGAGCTGGATGCGGCAAAGAGCGGCGAAGAGCAGTTCGCTGTCCACAAAAAATTTTATGCACTTTATGACACAGTGGCAACCAACATTACCATTGCACAAATTCGCCATGACGTAGATACTGCGGATGAATTTTACAGCGCAGAGCAGGATTTTTATGATGAGAAGATGCCCGAACTGGAAAATCTGGTGGTAACGTACAAGAAAAAACTCTATGAGTCTCCCTACAAGGATTATTTAGTTGAGAAAATCGGTCCCGTAGCCTTTAAGAACATTGAACTTTCCTTAAAATCTTTCGATGCCAAACTCATTCCCCTGATGCAGGAAGAAAATGCGCTGGTAACCGAGTATGCGAAGCTGATCGCTTCCGCAAAAATTGACTGGGAAGGCGAAGAATTAAACCTTTCCTTACTCCGTCCCTACACCATCAGCCCTGACAGACAAATCCGTCAGAAAGCATGGGACAAGATGTCAGATTTCTTTGAAACAAACGCAGACAAGTTGGATGAAATTTATGACAAGCTTGTCAAGAACAGAGATGCACAGGCAAAGGCACTTGGTTACGACAACTATGTTACCTTAGGCTACTACCGTATGCAGCGCAACTGCTACGGCAAGGATGAGGTGGAGAACTTCCGTAATCAGATTAAGAAGGATTTCGTGCCTTTTGCAGAAAAGCTGCATGACAGAAGAAGACAGAGACTGGGTCTGGAAAAGCTTTCCTACATTGACGAAGGTGTTTATTTTAAGGAAGGAAATCCCAAGCCCATCGGCACTCCCGAAGATATTTTGAAGAACGGACAGAAGATGTACGCAGAGCTTTCTCCCGAAACCAAGGAATTCTTTGACTTCATGATGGAGAACGAGCTTTTCGATGTTCTCGGCAGAAAGACCAAAAGAGCGGGCGGCTATATGACCTACCTGCCCGACTACAATTCTCCGTTTATTTTTGCAAACTTTAACGGCACAGAAGGTGACGTTGATGTCATAACCCATGAATGCGGCCATGCATTCCAGGGATTTTTATCCGGCAAGGACCCTATTCAGGAGCATCGCGACATTACCATGGAAACAGCGGAAACACACTCCATGTCCATGGAATTTTTTACCGGCGACTGGATGGAGCTGTTCTTCGGTGACAGAGCGGATGATTACAGAGAAATGCATTTAGAGGATGCTGTGGCATTTATCCCTTACGGCTGTATGGTAGATGAATTCCAGCATATCGTATACGAAAATCCCGAAATGACTCCGGCGGAAAGACATGCCGCATGGAAGAAATTACAGCAGGAATACAAGCCTCACTGGGATTTCGGCGATGCAAAATTCTTCTCCAAGGGCGGTTTCTGGCAGAAACAGCAGCACATTTACATGTCTCCGTTCTACTATATCGATTACTGTATCGCACAGACGGACGCTCTGCAGTACAAGGCAAAAATGGACGAAGACTTCAAGTCCGCATGGGACAGCTACTTAAAACTCTGCTATCTGTCCGCAAGCGATTTCTTCACCAGCATGGTAGAAGAGGTCGGACTGGTAAGCCCGTTCAAGGACGGTTGTATCAAAGATGTTGTTGCTAAGCTGGAGAAAAAATTAGGACTTTAAGAGATTCGATAATCCCGGTTGGCAAAAGCCCTGGGATTAAGCAAAAGATGTGGGATTATAAAGGGAAGGAGGAGCATGGAAAATGCAGATATACGCAGACAATGCGGCAACCACAAAAATGAGCGAAACGGCTCTTAAGGCCATGCTCCCCTTCTTACGGGAATATTACGGCAATCCTTCCAGTCTTCACGCAGTGGGACAAAGGGCGGCGGATGCACTGGACAGTTCCCGCAATGCGATAGCCGGATGCTTAGGCTGCTCCCTCAAGGAGATTTATTTCACCTCCGGAGGCAGTGAAGCGGACAATCAGGCAATCCTGTCGGCAGCCAGACTTGGCGAAAAGGCGGGAAAAAAGCATATTATTTCCACGGCATTTGAGCACCACGCCGTACTGCATACTCTAAAAAAGTTAGAGAAACAAGGTTTTACGGTGGAGCTTTTACCTGTGGGAGAACAGGGAAATATTACACCGGGGCAGGTGCGGGATGCTATCCGTGACGATACCTGTCTGGTGACGGTTATGTACGCAAACAATGAAGTAGGCTCCATTCTTCCCATCGGGGAGATTGGGGCTGTTTGTCGTGAAAGGGGCATTTTATTCCACACGGACGCCGTGCAGGCAGTGGGTCATCTGCCCGTATCGGTTGCGGAGCAGAATATCGATATGCTTTCTTTATCCGCCCACAAGTTTCACGGCCCCAAGGGTGTAGGCGCTCTTTATGTGAAAAAGGGCATTCTGCTGACAAATCTGATCGAAGGCGGCGCCCAGGAAAGAGGCAGGCGCGCCGGCACGGAAAATGTTCCCGCCATTGTGGGCATGGCAGCAGCTCTTAAGGAATGTTCGGCACACCTGGAAGAAATAAGCAGCCGGGTGCAGGCTATGCGGGATAAGCTGATTGCGGGTCTGTCGCAAATTCCTCACTCCACTTTGAACGGTGACAGCAAGCACAGGCTGCCCGGAAACGTGAATTTCAGCTTCGAAGGGGTGGACGGAGAAACTTTGCTGGTATTGCTGGACTCCAAGGGCATCTGTGCCTCGGCGGGTTCCGCCTGCACTTCCGGTTCCTTAGATCCCAGCCATGTGCTGCTGGCATTGGGCAGACCACGGGAGATTGCAAACAGTGCCCTGCGCCTGACATTAAGCGATTACAATACAGAAGAGGAAGTTGCTTCTATTATAAGAGAGGTTACGGCTGCGGTGGAATGTCTGCGAGACCGTTCTCCCTCCTGGAAAGCAAAGCTCCGGGGTACTGAAAAATTTATACTTCCCTGAAACGTGCATTCTTTTTACTGTTCTGCCACACTAAAGTGCAGAATCTGAGGATGCACTTTTTCTTTGCCCCTCATATAATAAGAGCGTAGTTTGAAAATAATCTTATGGAGGGAAAAAAATTGAAAGCAAGAGATGTTTATTTTAAGACAATGAAGTTTGTGTGGCTTAAGCTCGCACTTGGTGCAGCAGTTATTCTTTTTTCTATCATACTGCTGGCTATCTGTTTAGGACTCGGCAGCCTCGGTCAGGGCGGCGGCATGGTAATCGGTTTCTGGATCTGGCTCATTATGGTGGCAGCGGTAAGCGGTATCGTCAATCACTATGTCGGCTATATGATTAAAGCAGGACATGTGGCAATGGTAACCACCGCCGTTACAACCGGGCAGGTACCCGATAACCAGTTTGAAGTTGCGAAGAATATGGTAAAAGAGAGATTTGCCACAGCAAACGTTTACTTTGTAGTAGACAGACTGGTATCCGGCGCGGTCAGTCAGTTGCAGAAGGGCTTACAGAAGTTAGATAATCTGCTCGGCGGTATTCCCGGGGTCAGCGCCATTTTATCTTTTGCCCAGATGTTTATACAGATTGCACTGGGGTATGTTGATGAATGCTGCCTGGGCTACACCTTCTTACATAAAGACCAGTCCGCATGTAAGAGCGCAGCAGACGGCGTTGTTATCTACTTCCAGAACTGGAAGAAGCTTTTAAAGGATGCCGCAATCACAACTTTAATCGTTATGGGTATCACCCTTGTGACATGGGCGCTTCCGTTCTTTATTTTCCTTGGCATTTTAGCAGCCTTCGGCGTACAGAATGCATGGATTTTCGCTTTCATCCTCGGTATCATGTTTGCAGCCGTATTTAAGAGCGCATTCATCGACAGCTACATGATGGTAAAGATGATGGTTTCCTACATGGAAGTGGCACCTACCACCCAGATTACCTTCGATTTATATGATAAACTCTGCAAACTGTCCGGAAAGTTCAAGAAGCTTTTCAATAAGGGTCAGGAGGAACAGCAGCAGTATTACGCATATCAGAACACGACTACATATCAGACACCGCAGATGTAAGGAGCAGAGATACGAGGGGATAAAAATAGACGGTTTATAACAAAAAAGCTTGAAAACATTTGTTTTCAAGCTTTTTTTATCGATGCGACAGGATTTGAACCTGCGACCTCTACGTCCCGAACGTAGCGCTCTACCAAGCTGAGCCACGCATCGCTTTATGTCGAACATTAAAATAATACACTAAGACGGTGAAAGTGTCAATAGAAATTTACCATTCCCGGAAAAAAGAAACCAGTTTCTGCCAGCTTTCTTCGCGGGCTTTTTTACATTCTTCCGGATATTTGGCTTCCATGGTCATGAATCGGGCAAGTATTTTATACATATCTTCTTCTTTTTTTCCGTTCACCGCCATGGCGCCGGAAGGAACTGCCAGGTAATGGCTTGCTTTTTCATAGATAATACATTCATGACGGTACGGGAATTGTTTGTCCTTCAATACCTTCATGATGCGGGGAAAGGCAATGTCGGAAGGCCAGGTGTCATCATAAGCCGGAGCAAGCAAAAGGACGTCGCCCTTGATGTTTTCTACCTTTATGCGGCTGGCATCGGTGCGGTCGGAAAAGCATTCATTATAATAGAAGCGGTTCATGGCTTTGGAGCCGTAACGAGGGTCTTTTTTCCAGGCGCGCAGCGTTTTTCCTATATGGGACAGGGCTTTCGCCGGTTCGTAGGGTACATCCTCTCCATGAAAGGAGAAATAAGATTTGTGCTGGCGGAAAATCATGTTTTTGCAGCCTTCCACTACGAAATCAAAACCGCAAACGGAAACCACGCAGGAAATATCGGGCAGATAGGAAGCGCAAAGCAGAACATAGGCGGCGCCCAGGGAAAGTCCCGTCATACCGATTTTAGCAATAGGCACCGGGCATTTGTTTTTCAGAAAATCCACTGCTTTTTCTGCATAATCAATGGGAATGCTGACAGTATGCGGGGACAGGGGCTTCCATAAATAGTAGCCCAAAGACAGCACATGAAAGCCTTCTTCCCATAGAGCTTCGGCACGTTTTTCCACAAACTCCCGTTTTTCACCGCTGCCGCCGACCAAAATGATGGCTTTGTCGGTGGGCACTTCACTTTCGTAAAAGGTGCCTAAGAATCCTTCCTTTTCTAATGTACATTTGTACATTGGACATTTGTACATTGGACATTTGTACGGTGTGCGTTCAGGCATTGTGTTTTCCTGCATTCGTGTTTCCTCCCTATGCTCAGACAAGATGCATTTTTCCCGTGCATCCGGGTAAAATGTTAGCACAGGCTAACCAACATGTCAACAAGGGAGAGGCGGTATTCCGGCTTGTTCTTACGTGCTGGAGAGAAAAACAGTTGCGGGTGTGCGAGAGAAACAATTTTCTTCTTACTTGTCGGGAACGGGGCCATGTAGTATGATAAATGCAGACAACAAGGAGATGAAACGCTGCTTTGCAAAACTCATCCTCCAATTACAGTATGACAGGAGTAAAAATATGTACAATACAATAGTGACACTGAAAAAGGGCGAGGGCCGCACCCTGAAGGCAGGCGGCGCCTGGGTTTATGATAATGAAATTGACAGCATTATGGGCAGCTTTGAAAACGGAGATATTGTGACCGTTCATGACTTTGACGGCTACTTTTTAGGATATGGTTTTATTAATACCAAATCCAAAATTACCGTGCGCATTCTGTCCCGGAAAAAAGATACGGTAATAGATGACGTTTTTTTGGAAGAAAGAGTGCAGGCGGCTTGGGATTACCGAAAGCAGGTCATTGATACCGGAAGCTGCCGCCTGATTTTCGGAGAGGCGGATTTCCTGCCGGGTATTGTGGTGGACAAGTTCGCAGATGTTCTGGTAGTGGAGTCTCTGGCGCTGGGAATTGATAAATTAAAGCAGCAGATTTTGGATGCTGTAAAGAGAGTACTGGCAAAAGACGGCATTACAGTTCGCGGCATTTATGAACGCAGCGATGCCAAGGTGCGGGAGCAGGAAGGCATGGAGCGTTACAAGGGCTTTATCGGAGAGCCGTTTGATACCCGCGTGGAAATTGTGGAAAACGGCGTCAAATATATTGTAGATGTGGAAGATGGTCAGAAAACGGGGTTTTTCCTGGACCAGAAAAAGAACCGTGCCGCTATGCACAGTGTCTGCAAGGGAAAACGTGTACTGGACTGCTTTACCCATACCGGTTCTTTTGCGTTGAATGCCGGTATTGCGGGAGCAACGGAGGTTATCGGCGTGGATGCTTCCGAGCTTGGCGTGGAGCAGGCAAGAGAAAATGCCCGCTTAAACGGACTGGAGGACAAGGTCAGCTTCGTCTGTGCGGATGTGTTTGATTTCCTGCCGGCACTGGAAGAAAAGGGCGAGAAATTTGATGTGGTTATTCTGGACCCGCCCGCCTTTACCAAGTCCCGTAATTCCATTAAAAATGCAGTGAAGGGCTACCGGGAAATCAATGTCCGGGGCATGAAGTTAGTAAAAGACGGCGGTTTTCTTGCCACCTGTTCCTGCTCCCATTTTATGGACCCGGAGCTGTTCCACAAGACGATTATGGAAGCGGCGCACGGCGCTCACAAGAGATTGCGTCAGGTGGAATTCCGCACACAGGCACCCGATCATCCCATCCTTTGGGCGGCGGATTCCTCGTATTATTTAAAATTTTACATCTTTCAGGTGGTTGACGAACGATAGGTGTTCGTCATGAAAAAGAGATGAATAACCTGGAATTGACCGAGCTCTTTAGAGCGAGGGAGGCTTCTTGTCCGAAGGACAAGAAGATGGAATAATTTTCTAAATATATGCCACAAATCTTGAAAAATTCTTGATTTGTGGCATAATAAATATATATTTTGATTTGGAGAAGATATTATGTATATAAAGCGTGAAAGATATCTAAGCAAAATAAGACCTTTTTATGATGTGGATTTAATTAAGGTTCTGACAGGTGTTAGAAGATGTGGAAAATCTATATTGTTAGAACAGATTAAAGAAGAATTTATTGAAAATGGGTTTGATAGAACGCATATTATTACCATTAATTTTGAAGATTTGCAATTTGAAAAAATAAGAAATGCAGAAAAACTTAATTCCTATGTGAATGAGCAAATCAAGGACCATGACAAATACTTGATTTTTTTAGATGAGATTCAGCATGTCAGGAGCTTTGAAAAGGTTTTAGCTTCCTTTCGGGCAACATTAAATTGCTCAATTTTTATTACCGGAAGTAATTCGAAATTGCTATCCGGCAAGATGGCAACATTGTTGGTTGGAAGATGTGTTGAATTTAGAATAATGCCATTTTCCTTTGCCGAAAGCTACGAATATGCTACAGCTATAGGAAGAAATATGTCTCCGGATGAGTTTATGATTGATTATATCAATTGGGGTGGCTTCCCTTTGCGTTTTTCGTTTACAAAAGAAAGTGATATTAAGAGATATTTGGAGCAGACATATGAAGGTATCTTAGATAAGGATATTATTACTGACAGATCAAAGGTTAATAGACAAAACTTTGAAAGAGTAGCAACATATATTATGGCGAATGCAGGAAAGGAATTTTCCAGTAAAAACATAGAGAACTATTTTATACATCAAAATGCAGATACTTTGGATAAAAAGACGATATACAGATATCTTGATAAAATGGAAAAGGCTTGTCTAATTGATCGTGTAAAAAGATTTAATATTGTAGGAAAACAGGCAATGTCGTATATAGAGAAACAGTATGCGGTAGATACTGGTTTTCGCATGATAAATACAAACTTAGTGAATTTTGAGGATACCTTTTTTCTTGAAAACATAATATATAACGAGCTAAAAGCAAGAGATTATGAAGTTTTTACAGGAAAAACATATAAGGGTGAAATTGATTTTGTTGCAATAAATGGAAGAAAGAAATGTTTTATTCAGGTGGCATATTATTTGGCTGGCAAGGAAACGATTGAAAGAGAGTTTGGTGCTTTTAAGCCAATTAGTGATGCATCACCGAAATATGTGTTTTCATTAGATCGGTTTGATTATTCAAGAGATGGAATTGCACATATCAATATTGTTGATTTTCTTTTGGGTAAGAAGGATATTAATTTATCATAACGCCACAAATTAAGAAAAAATTTAAAATTGTGGCACAATTAGACATGCCAATGGCTACGGAAGTGGAAAATTACAATCAGGAACGGTAGGGAGATAAACTGGAATTTGGTGAGAATATGCAAGGAAGGTAAATTAGTTGCCTGTTTGAACGGAGTACATCACCATGAAAATAAAAAAGCGGGAATCAAAGATGTGAATACTGTTGTTAAGTTAAAGATGGATATGTTTACAGAAGTATGTAAAGAAAGTCAAGTTTTCATTAAGTCTAAGCGTCTATCAGAAAAATGAGAAAGCAATTAAATTTTATCTACGAGAACAATTCAGTCTCCAATCTGAAAATGTAGATGGCAATACAGGATTTCTTTTTGGATAACACGCGGGAGGTAACGGGTACGGAAAGGTGCGGAGAAGATGAGTATGGAAATCAGGAATACAGAATTCTATAAAGAGCTTTTAAAACAGTTGTCCGTCGATTTTAACTGTGATCCGGCAGACTTACAGGCAAAGGAAAATGTTATCACAATATCGGCAGTAAACGAAGGACGAAGAAGCTATAGTCCCGGGAACCCATTCCTGGAAATGGTGACACTTGGAAGCAACACGGTCGTTATGGCGGATGCATGTTTACATGAGTTTCTGCATGATTGGGCAAAAACTGCGGAGGGACACCACCTGTTTGAATTTGAGCATCTCATGAAATTAAACGGAGAGCTTAAAAAGTATGGCTATCAGCTGAACCCGACACATCATATTTTTTTGCCTTGCCGTAATGTTGCGATAGAAGAACGCTGCCGGGTAAAATGGCTTTACGACAGTGAAATCAGTCCTTTCTACGGCGATTCACGGTTCCCGAATGCGATTGCTTTTCCTGCGCCCTGCCCCGTGCGGCCGGATAGAATTGTTGTGGTTGCTTATGATGGGGATACTATTATGGGTATGGCAGGCTGTTCAGAGGATGCACCACATTGGCAGCAGATTGGAATTGATATTTTGCCGGAATACCGATCAAAGGGGATTGGCACCTATCTTGTGACCTTGCTTAAGAACAAAATTATAGATATGGGTGACATTCCTTTTTATGGCACAGCCACAGCAAACATTCAGTCACAAAATATCGCCTATAATAGTGGCTTTAAGCCAGCCTGGGTGGAAACCGAAGCCATAAAGATAGAAGAAAATGGCTGACTTTTAGATTGGTAGGCACTTGAAGGAGGAAAAGAGCGTGCCGAGGAGGAAGGAAAATTATGAAGGTTGTTGTGGCAATAGATTCCTTTAAAGGAAGCCTAAGTTCCATGGAGGCGGGCACAGCAGTTGCTGAAGGAATATACAGAGCAGACAAGGATGCGGAAGTGACAGTCCGGCCTCTGGCGGATGGTGGAGAAGGAACGGTTGAGGCATTGACAGCAGGAATGAACGGAAAAACAGAGCATGTCAGTGTGACAGGTCCCTTGGGAAATACGGTGGAAGCATCTTACGGCATAATTGCGGAAACCAAAACGGCAATTATAGAAATGGCAGCGGCAGCCGGCATTACGCTGCTTGCGGAAAAGGACAGAAATCCCCTTTATACCACTACCTATGGAGTGGGGGAACTGATGCAGGATGCCATGAAAAAAGGCTGCCGGAATTTTATTGTGGGTATCGGAGGCAGTGCCACTAATGACGGCGGAGTGGGAATGCTTCAGGCATTGGGCTATGGCTTTCTGGATGCAGATGGAAAGCAGGTTCCTTACGGAGCAAAAGGGCTTGCGCTGATAGAAAAAATTACGGATGACCGGGTGGTACCGGAACTGAAGGAATGTCATTTCAAGGTTGCCTGTGATGTTACCAATCCTTTGTGCGGGGAACAGGGATGCAGTGCTGTTTTTGGCCCACAAAAGGGGGCAACACTTTCTATGGTGGAAGAAATGGATAAATGGCTTATGCATTATGCCGCACTCACAAAAGAGAAATATCCGCAATCAGACAGAAACAAACCGGGAACAGGTGCGGCAGGAGGACTTGGCTTCGCCTTTTTGTCTTATACCAATGCTGCATTGGATTCCGGTGTAAAAATCATTTTAGAGGAAACCAAATTAGAAGAACATATAAAAAGTGCAGACATTGTCATAACCGGTGAAGGGAGATTGGATAGTCAGACGATTATGGGGAAGGCACCCATCGGTGTAGCCCGCATGGCAAAACAATATGGAAAAAAGGTGCTTGCGTTCAGTGGGTGTGTAACGGAAGATGCTGTTTTGTGCAACCGGCATGGAATAGATGCTTATTTCCCGATCTTACGCTCGGTGACCACGTTAAAAGAGGCAATGGCACCTGAATGTGCAAAAGAAAATCTGGCGGCAGCAGTAGAGCAGGTATTTCGGCTGATAACATGCCTGCAGTAGGATTTCTGAATTATAGAAAAGGAAAAAAGATTCCCCGGAGAAAGTTGTGAAGACAGTTTTGCTTCACAACTTTCTCCGGGGTTTTTTGACTTAAAATACAGCGAATAAGAAAATAGTGGTTGACAAGAAGGTCTAATAACTGTAGACTAAAAGAAAAGAAACGGTTTACTGACATTAGACTAAAGAAGAGAAAGTACATATCTAAAGTTTAAGAGTACATCTCTAAAGGCGTGAAGAGAATTCCACTAAGGAGAAGATACATCCCAAAAGGAGAAGAGCATATGGAAGAGTTGAAATTAGGAGTTGTAGAAGGAAAATTTGCAGATATCATCTGGGAAAACGAGCCAGTGTCGTCCGGAACGCTGGTCAAGCTTTGTGAACAACAGCTGGAATGGAAAAAATCCACTACCTATACCATGTTAAAACGATTGTGTGAACGCGGCATTTTTCAAAATGAAAACGGTGTCGTTACGGCACTTATGAGTAAGAAAGAGTTTGGTGCAGCCCAAAGCGAGAAAGTTATAGAGGAGAATTTTAACGGTTCCCTGCCTGCATTCCTTGCAGCTTTTGCCTCACGTAAGAAACTGTCTAAGAAGGATGTGGAGGAAATCCAGAAAATGATTGATAAGATGAAGGAGGACTGAGGATGGAAAATGTCTTCTTACAGATACTTAACAATGCCATTACCGTAAGTGTCCTGATTCTTGTCATTATGTTAGTTCGTATTCTCGGCAGAAAAATGCCGAAATGGATTACCTGCCTGTTGTGGATTTTGGTGGCAGCCAAGCTGATCCTGCCATTTCCCATCGAAAGCAAATTCAGCTTATTGCCCACAGGAAACCCCATACCCACCCATATTGCCATGGAAAATAATTCCTGGAGTTACGCACAGGCAGGCAATCCGGGAAATGAGAACAAGACAAACGTCGCAAACAGCCGAGATACCGCATACAGGTCTGGTACTCTGGCAAACCTGGCATCAGGGGATTCTGCTTACGGCAGGCCTAAAGGTGCAAATCCGCTTCAGATTTTCATACGGGTAGGTACGGGGGTCTGGATAGCCGGAAGCATAATGATGATTTTGTATGCAGCGGCAGCTTACGTTAAAGTGAAACGGAAGGTAAGAATATCGGTAAAGACCGGTAAAAACATATATGAATGCGACGATATAGAGGATCCGTTTATTCTGGGAATCATTCGTCCCCGGATTTATCTGCCGTCCGGTATGCCCGATGAAACAAAGAATTATGTGCTCAGACACGAAAGAGCACATCTTGACAGAAAAGATTATCTGTGGAAGCCGTTAGGTTTTCTGATTTTATCGGTATACTGGTTCCAGCCGCTTTGCTGGGCAGCCTATATTTTAATGAGCCGGGATATCGAATACGCCTGCGATGAAAAAGCCATCAGGGGCGAAAAGGAAAGCGTAAGGGCAGATTACTGCAGGGCGCTGTTAATCTGCAGCATGCCAAAGAAAATGATTGCGGCATGCCCGGTTGCTTTTGGAGAAAACGGAGTGAAAGGGAGGGTAAAGAACATGATGAATTACAAAAAGCCGACATTTTGGATTTCCGGTATTTCTGTTGTAATAGTTCTCCTTGTGGCGGTTTGCTTTGCAACCAGTCCCCATGAGAAGGAAGACGGCAGCAGCACTGCGGAAAGCACCACCATGGAAAACAACACCATGGAAAGCACCACCATAGGAAACAATACACAACCGGAAACACTGACCGATACCACTTCGGAAAGAATCAGATGGGAAGCAGAGATGCTGACAGATAATCTTGCAGTCACGGAAAAAGTAACCGCTGTGGCTCTCAAAGATAAGGAGCTGGAACAGATACAGGAGAAACTGGTGTGGTACGATACCTTCGATTTTGAAGGGATTGAGGTGGAGCCCTGTTGGTACGACTTTGACGGATATACGCTGTATTATGCATATGATATTATCAATAATGAAGATACCACAGCGGTGACAGTGGATGTGGAAGATGCCACAAGCGAAGATTTCAGTCAGATTTATTATAAATCCGGTGAAAATAAAACGGAGGAAGGATCCCGGATTTCCATGTGGGTCATTATTTATCTGGGCGAATACCGCGACACATGTGACGTGACGATAAGGGCTAAGGGAGAGGAGCCGGAATACCGGCTTACCCTTACAAGGAACCAGGATAAAGACTATTACGGTATGGTTGAAAAAGTAGAAAAGGTAAAAAGAAGGGCGGTTTCGCAATAGGAAATCCCCACCCTCAGAAGCAGCAGGCTTATAAAAGGTCTGCTGTTTTTTTACACCCAATTTACAGTGCTGCGATTTTGAATTTTACGGCACCGAATTAAAATGAGCATCAGAAAAGGACTTATTTATGGCATAAGCTCCGGTGAAATGCAGGTGGAAAAGAGCATTGCCGGAAAGCGACAGCTTCTGAAGAAGAGAATTTTTTTTTGCCTTAAAAGGAATCGGGCTCGCTGTTTTGCTTTTTGCGGCTTTGTTTCCCATATACCGGCTGGTGCTTATGGCAATCAGACCCACGGCGGAAACAAGCATGGGAGCGGGACTCATTCCCCAGGAACTGACGATGGAACATTTTACAGAGCTGTTTACACAGAAAGGATTTGGAACCGCACTGAAAAACAGTCTGGTGAATTCGGTAAGCGCTCTTGTCATGTCCTTAATTCTGGGACTGACCACCGCTTATATCATTGCCAGAAAACGCTTTCGTTTTAAGATGAAAAAGCCCCTTACTTACTGGGTGCTGCTGGTAAGAGTCCTCCCGCCGGTAGCTTTTGTAATCCCCTTATATACCCTGTTTACCAAATGGAATCTGATGGGCACAAGACTTCCTATTATATTGTCCTGTATGCTGGTGAACATTCCGCTGGTCATCTGGTTCATGGTTTCCTTTTTCGAAGAACTTCCCGAGAAAGTGGAAGAGAGCGGCAATCTCCAGGCTTTCCTTTATGTATGCATGGAAGTGGACTTTGCAGTGCAGCAGTTTATCCGCGGGCATTTGGAGGAGCTGGACCCGGTGGACGGCACCACCAATCTTATTCATGACTACCGGGCAAATGTGATTTCCCTTGCTCTTATGCAGAAAGGCAGCATGGTGCTGGGCATGATTTATAATCCCTATACGGACGAATAGAAGCGTATCTTGAGCGGAACCTAAAAATCTGGGATTATGCTGCCGGCATGCTTTTAGTGCGGGAAGCCGGCGGACAGGTGACGGACTACCGGGGAAAAGATGCGGACACGGAAATGATAAGCGATATCACAGCCGCAAACCCAAAGATAAATTCTGTCCTGACAGAGAAATATTTGTAGTTATTCTTCACTTGTAATATATTTTTCAATCTGTACCAGCATAAATTCGATGGTGTCCGGCAGAGCCTCCTCCACTAAATTGGCACGGACCTCGCGCATGGCATAAATGCTCTTGATGAGGTTCATGACCAGCCCCTTGTTCAGGTCCTTCCGGGCATCGGACATGAGGGCGAGGCAGCGCTCCAGCACGGGCATCTGCTCTTTGGTATAAAAATTTTCCGGGGCGATTAAATGGTGCTGCACCCATAGAAAATCCTCGATGGACATAAACTGCAGCAGGTCGTAATCACACTGCAGGTATTTACGGAAAAACAGGAAAAATTCATGTGTGGTCATTTGCCTGCGGCCGCCTAATGCCTCCGCTAACATCATCACGATATGGTTGCTGCAATATTCTTCGAGAGCTGACAGGTAGGCCTCCTTTGACTCATAAAAATGGTAAAAGGTGCCTTTGCCGATGCCACAGCTTTTGGTGAGCTTGTCCACGGTAAGCCGCCGGGGACCGTACTGCTTGAAAAGCTGTATGCCCTCCGTAAACATTTTTTCCCGGATAACTGCCTGTTCTTCTGCTGTAAAATGCATTATTTATCCTCTTTTACACGGAGCAGGGTTTCATCCCTTCTGTCAAGCATTTCCAGCCACAGAAGAATAGTGTCCATGGCTGCCTGCTGGTTGCCCACATTGCAGTGGTCTGCTCCCTGTTCTTTTTCTGTAATTTCACGGGCGGTAATGGATTTCGCATTCTTCAGCAGGTACATCTGTTTGCCGATGGAAGCTCTGGCGCTCATGGTGTCCTTGCTTCCGCCGATAATCAGGTAATCCTTCGTCAGCTTGCCGGCAAGAGGATGCAGGTCTATTCTGCGCAGATAATGCAGCAGGGAATAGACGCCCTTTACACCGGTGCGGTGGAAATACGTGTCGAAAAATGCCATCCCTTTTCCCTTCTTAACAGTATACATCAAATCAATCAGCCAGCCAAATAAAAATAATATAACATTGAGCAGTCCCCAGATAAGACCGGCTGCGAAGGAGGAGTTGTGGAGGTTCGTGCGGAGTGCGGGAAACTGGGCAACACTGACGCAGCGGGTAATTCTGTCATCGAAAGCCGAGGCTCTCGGCGCATAGAAGCCGCCGTAGGACTGACCCACCAGGGTCACATTTGTCAGCTTCATGTAATCTAACACGGCTTTGACCGGTTTTTCCCATTCAATGGGAAGCGTTGCACTGTGCAGACGGATAGTGGCGCCCTGACCGGGACCTTCAAACAGATAAACGGTGTAACCGTTCTGACGCAGATACATGCACTGCGGGAAAAATTCCTCGTAGTTGGAGTCAAAACCGCCGTGAACCACAATATCGCCCTTGGAAGCTCCGTCAGGGTTCATTTTGAAAAGCGGCAGAGTATAGGTTTCATAGGGAACCTCCACCTTTTCCACAATGGGATGTTCTCCTGCAAAAAAATCTTCAAAGTAAGCAAAGAAAAGCTCGCGGGCTTTTCGCCAGCATCTTAAAGACTCCGGGTCCCTCCAGTCCATATAAAACTCCGCCATCCGGTAAAATCCCATGGCGCTTTTGATATTGCCGGCGGCTTCTTCCTCTTCTGCAGCCTGCGTTAAAACAGAGATCCAGCTTTTGATATCCTTAATTTTGGCTCCCACGGTGCGGACCTTGTCCAAATCGCCCATATCCACGTTGACAAGACGGTTCAACTGGAAATTGAGAGAGGGGTTGTCATTCAGATGATACATGCCCGCAGGCAGAACAATCGGCTGTGTAATATCGTATTTTTCATGCTGCTCCATAACTTTTTCTCCTTTACGTGACTAATTGACACTAATACGGTCACGTATATGTTAGCTTAAGCTAACTAATATGTCAAGAAGACAAACGAAAATTTCCGCAAGCCTTGACGGCTGCCGGCGGAATGCGGTAGCATGATAAAAAACAGAAGCATTTCGACTGTGCAAAGGAGGGATTTTTTGAGCAGTTATATAGCGGATTTGCGCAAAATCGTAGGGCACCGGACACTGATACAGTGCGCCGGCAGCATTATTATTGAAAATGAAAAGGGTGAAATTCTGCTGGGCAGGCGCACCGACAACCATATGTGGGGGTACGCCGGCGGCTCCATAGAAATAGACGAAAGAATAGAGGAATGCGCGAAAAGGGAGCTTTTTGAGGAGACCGGGCTTATCGCCGATGAAATGACTCTTTTTATGATAAATTCCGGCCCGGAGGTTCACTATGTGTATCCCAACGGCGATGAAGTTTCCAATGTGGAAATTATTTATCTTTGCAAAAAATACCACGGAACCCTGAAACGCCAGGAAGAAGAAATCGAGGAGCTGCGTTTTTTTGCCCCTGAAGATGTGCCGGATGCCATTTCCCCGCCCATCCGTCCGGTGGTGGAAAAATATCTGCGGATGCGGCAGAAAGAAAAAATGTCCGACTGACAATTTCCGTCAGCAGGAAAATCTTATGCTTGACATTCTCCTATTTTATGATATAGTTCTAAATGCAAATGAGTTGCATTTGCAAATAAGACAGGGAGATTATTCTATCATGTGGGACGTTATACTTGATACCGTTATAGACAGTGTAAAACTGATACCTTTTTTATTCCTGACCTATCTTATCATGGAATATCTGGAAAATAAAGCAGCGGATAAAATGCAGAATGCCGTGAAAAAAGCGGGAAAATTAGGGCCTTTGTTCGGCGGCATTTTAGGGGCGGTTCCCCAGTGCGGCTTTTCGGCGGCAGCCACCAGCCTGTATGCCGGCAGGGTAATTACCCTGGGCACCCTGATCGCCATTTATCTTTCCACATCGGATGAGATGCTTCCCATTCTGATATCCGAAAAGAGCATCGGCACACTGACTATTATCAAAATTCTGATACTGAAAATGGTAATCGGTATGATTGCCGGTTTCCTGATAGATTTTTTTATACGTAAAAGCCATCACGGAGCAGGCGAAGATAAGGAAGAGCATATTCATGAACTGTGTGAACATGACCACTGCCACTGCGGAAAAAGCAGCAGTATTGTGGGTTCTGCCTTTATCCACACCATAAAAATCACCGGCTTTATCCTGCTTGTTACCTTTATTTTGAATACAGTCCTGCATATGTGGGGAGAAGAAAATCTACGCGGTCTGTTTTTGAATAAGCCCGTCATCGGGGAACTGATTGCCGGTGTTGTTGGCTTAATTCCCAACTGCGCGGCGTCTGTAGTGCTGACCCAGCTCTATGTGGAAGGTGTGCTGAGCTTTGCCGCCTGCATGTCCGGACTTTTAGTCGGCGCCGGTGTGGGCATCCTGGTTTTATTCCGTACCAACCAGAATGTGAAAGAAAATATAAAAATTGTGGCGCTGCTATACGGCATCGGTGTTGCGGCGGGTCTGCTTTTAGAGCTTGTGCCCGCAGGATTTTTCCACTGATGCTGTTTCCAGGGAAAAGTGGCATGACCCGGAAAGAGCAGTCATTATAATACAGAAAGAATACTGATTATGGAAGAAAAAGAATATTGTTACCCAAAGGGTATTAAATGGACAAAACAGAGAAAAGATGTATATCATGTGCTGGTGGAAAGCAAAGAACCGCTTTCCACAACGCAGATTTATCAGGAGATTCTGAAAAAAGAAGGCAACGTGGGGTATGCAATCTCCACCATTTATCGTATTCTTGCCACCTTTGAGGAAATGCATTTTGTGGAAAAAAGCAATTTTATCGGGGACGGTACGGTAGTGTACGAATGGAATAAGGGCAGCCACACACACTATGCCATCTGCCTGCAGTGCCACAAAAAAGTAGCGTTGCAGGTATGTCCTTTTGAGGATCTGCACCTGCACGGCGAGGCAAAGGATTTTGTGGTGACAGGGCATAAATTGGAGCTTTATGGGTATTGTAAGGAGTGCGAAAAGAAAAAAATCAAAAAAATTACAAAAAATTAAAAAAAGGGGTTGCAATTTTTCAAAGTATGACATATAATAACACTTGCGTTGTGAAACAACAAGTAAATACGCACCGCTAGCTCAGCTGGTAGAGCACCTGACTCTTAATCAGGGTGTCCAGGGTTCGAGCCCCTGGCGGTGCACTTACAAGTACCGATTTTCGAGGTTATCTCGGGGGTTGGTGCTTTTTTTGTTTACAGATTGCCCAAAATGTCATATGATATTTATATGCTGTATGACAGTGAGAAAACGAAAGGCAAGAATTATGATTTTTGAAACACATGCCCATTATGATGATGAGGCATTTGATGAAGACAGAGACAGTCTGATTCCTTCACTGCCGGAGGCGGGGATTGGCAAAGTGGTAAATGTGGGAGCAAGTCTTACCTCCTGCAAAAAGACCATGGAAATCATGGAAAAATACCCCTTTGTGTACGGCGCACTTGGCGTGCATCCCAGCGAGACGGCAGAGCTCAACGAGGAGAATTTAGCATGGCTTCGGGATGCGCTGCAGCATGAAAAATGTGTGGCTGTGGGAGAAATCGGCCTGGATTATTACTGGCCGGAGCCCGACAGGGATACACAGAAAATTTGGTTTAAGCGACAGCTAAATCTGGCAAGAGAACTGCACAAGCCCGTTATCATCCATTCGAGGGACGCAGCACAGGATACCATGGAAATTTTAAGGCAGGAGCGCGCAGAGGAAATCGGCGGTGTGGTACATTGCTTTTCCTATTCCGTGGAGATTGCGGAAACGGCAGTGAAAATGGGATTTTATATCGGTGTCGGGGGAGTTTTAACCTTCAAAAATGCCGCAAAGATAAAAGAGGTTGTGAAAAAGATACCGCTTGACAGAATTGTCCTGGAAACGGATTGCCCGTATCTTTCGCCGGAGCCGTTCCGGGGAAAACGCAATTCGTCTCTGCATATTCCCTACGTGGTGGAAAAAATTGCAGAGCTGAAGCAGGTTTCTGCGGAAGAAGTGGAAGACATTACCTGGAAGAATGCGGAAGATTTATATGGTTTATCAAAAATGTAAGACAAAGAGCGGGGAAAAGAAATGAAAACGGAGTATGCAGCAGGCGGGCGGAAAAAAACCGTTACGATTATGACTCTTTTGTTTATTGCGGTTATGTGCGTACTGACGGGGGTAACATCCTATGCAAAAGAGGAAGAGGTTAACAACAACAGAGTTTTATTTATCAGTTCATATTCACTGTCAAGAGATACCGTGCAGTTAGAAATTGAGGGAATCCAGAGTGTACAGCCGGATGATTTTATACTGGATTACGAGTTCATGGATACATACAGAGTATATGACGATACGGCTATGCAACTGTTCTATGAAGGATTGAAATATCGTTTGTCCCAGGTGGAGGAATACGATGCGGTGATTCTGGGAGATGATGCGGCGCTGCGTTTCTTCCTGAAGTACCGTGAAGAGCTGTTTTTGACACAGCCAGCCTTTTATATAGGGGTAAATGATGAAGTTCTAAGTACAAGGGCAGAGAAAGACCCCAATATAAAAGGGATTATGGAGCGGCTGCCCGTAAAAGAAAATCTGGAAAAGGCACTGGAAATCTATCCGGAAGCGGAAACGGTGTATGCCATTGTGGATGACAGCCTGACGGGAACTGCCGAAAGCCAGAATTACGATGCCATGCAAAAGGAATTTCCGGACCTTAATTTTGTGAAAATCAATACCTCACGGTTGACGCAGGAAGAGTTGCGCAAGCAGATTATGGGCATGCCGGAGAATGCCATTCTGATTTATTACTGCATGAACGAGGATGCGGAAGGCAGACAGTATACCAACAAAGAAGCGGTAAATTTTATATCCCTTTATACAAAAATTCCGATTCTGTACTTTCTGGAAAACGACCGGATTGGTGATAACATACTGGGCGGATATTGCTTTTCTATAAAAAAATCGGCGACAGAAGTTATGAAAGCGGCGGTCAAAGTAGTTCGCGGCGACCGTAAAATGCAATATGTGGATTTTAAGGATAGTGGACTTTATGTCTGGAGTCTGAATGCGGATATGTTGAAAAAGTTTCATATCAGCCGCAAATATTTCCCGGATGATACGGTTTATGTAAACGATGCGCCGTCCTTCTGGGAGAAAAACAGTGAGATTATTACGCCGATTATCCTGATTGTTGTGGTTTTATGTGCCATTTCCGCCTGGCTGTGCCTGGATAACGTAAAGCGACGTAAGATGATGAAGGAGATGGAAGAAATGAAGGACCATCTGGAGAATGCATCCCAGCATGACTTCCTGACGGGACTTCCCAACCGCTCCAAATTTATGTCGGATCTGCAGGAGATTATAGCAAAGAAGCAGCCCTGTACCGTTATTATGCTGGATTTGGATAACTTTAAGGGCATCAACGACACCATGGGTCATGCAATGGGTGATGAAGCGCTGAAGGGAGTTGCCAACCGGCTAAAAACTCTTAAGACACCGCTTCTTACGGCATATCGTTTTGCCGGTGATGAATTCATTCTGATTTTGCGCAGCGACAATCCTAAGATTTCCGACAATGCGGTAATGCAGTGTCTGCAGGTATTCCGCAAGCCCTACAAGATGATGGGGAAGCCTATGGATATCCACGGCAGTATCGGTGCGGCATGCTATCCTGCCGACACCCTGGATATGGAAACACTGATTGTCTGTGCGGATGACGCCATGTATGCCATCAAGAAAGAGGGCAAGAACGGCTGCATGTTCTACCGGGATTTACCTAAAGATATTGATAAAAAATAAATATTTATTGAAAAACGATAAAAATATATTGACAGTCGATATGAGACCATGCTATAGTGAGTACACGTTAAACAGGTGTGCTTCTATGGCATGGTTTTTTCTGTGGCAAATCCAGCTACACGGCATTTTGTCATCGGAAAGGAAAGAGGTTATCATGAAAAAAGAAACGATTGTAAAAATAACGAAGTATCTTTTGGATTTTATGTTCTTTGCGGGCATTCTGGTGACACTGACGCTGCCTCTCAGCGTGAAATGGCTGGGCAAGTATTTAGATGCCTGCAAAAACCACTATGGAGAAACGGTGACGATTTATTTTGTGCTGGGTGTACTTGCCATTGCCATTCTGGGCGAGCTGCGTAAAATGTTCCGCACGGTGCTTAAGGACGACTGCTTTGTGCAGGAAAACGTGGTGAGTCTGCAGCGCATGGGAACCTACAGCTTTATGATTGCTTTATTTTCACTGGTACGCATGCTGTTATTTATATCCATTACCATGCTGGTAGTTATTCTGGTGTTTATCATCGCCGGGCTGTTCAGCAAGACGCTTGCCATTGTCTTTGACAAGGCGGTGAAGTATAAGGAAGAGAATGATTTGACGATATAAAGAGCCATCAAGGGTCATGTGTGAGCTGAAAAGCAGGAACGAAGTGGAAAAGACGATAAACACATGGGATGCATAGGCAGAAACGCATGGATGCAAGGGCAGAAAGGAAGATTGATATGGCGATTAAGATAAATCTGGATGTGGTGATGGCACAGCGCAAAACAGGGCTCACGGAGCTGGCGGAGCAGGTGGATCTGACACTTGCAAATCTGTCCATCTTAAAAAACAACAAGGCAAAGGCAATCCGTTTTTCCACCCTTGCGGCTATCTGTAAGGCGCTGGACTGCCAGCCGGGGGACATTCTGGAATATGTGGAAGAAAAGGAGGAAGAGAACCATGAATGACAGGAACTTAACAGGTAAAATGAAAGAAAATTACCGCTTCTTTGGGATAGGTACGGCATTGTATGCCGGTTTTTACGCCCTGTGTCTGTATAAAAACAGCGGAGGCATTGCCTTTACTTTTTTTATCGCAGGAAGCCTCTGGTTTTACTGCTTATGTATGAAAAAGTTAGAGGTTTCCTTAAAAAAAGGCAGCATTTTTTATCTGGTGACGGTGATGCTGCTGGCGGTATCGACCTTTATAACGGGGGACGGCAGAATAATCGCCATGAATAAAACCGGTATCTTTTTCCTGACGGCAAGCTTTCTGCTGCATCAGTTTTTTGAGGATAAAAACTGGAGCTTTTTTAAGTACATGGGAAATATCATAAAGCTGCTCTTCGTCTGGATTGCCAAGGTGCACAGACCCTTTGTGGATTTCCATAAGAAGGAAAATGAAAAGCAGGACAACAATGCACTTTACGTGGTGCTCGGTCTGCTTGTGGGTATTCCGCTGCTGATAGTTGTCTGGATGCTGCTGTGTGCGGCGGATGCGGCATTTGCCCGGATTAGCCGGAATATATTCGGAAGCCTGAATTTTGGCAGTGGTTTTCAGATTGTGTTCATGGTGTTGGCAGCATTCTTTGTCACTTACGGCATTTTTGCCTATCTGGCAGAGCGTTCCCTGTCGGATGAAGCTCGTGAAAAAACACCGGCGGAGGCGCTTCCCGCCATTATTGTGCTGATACCGCTTACTGTTCTTTATATGGTTTTCTGCTGGATACAGATTTTCTGTCTGTTTGGCGGAAACTTTAATATGCAGGGAATGACCTATGCGGAATATGCCCGGAGAGGATTTTTCGATTTGCTTGCGGTCTGCATCCTGAACCTGATACTGGTGCAGGCGGGCTATGGTTTTTTTAAGAAGAACAAGGTTCTCGATATAACTATGACAGTTATGTCAGCTTGTACATACATTATGATAGCTTCCTCTGCGTTCCGTATGATACAGTATGTGAAGCATTATAACCTGACCTTCCTCAGAGTGTTTGTCCTGTGGTTTCTGGTGGTGCTCACCGTGCTTCTGACAGGCGTGATTATCAGTATTTTCAAAAGAAGCTTCCCACTGTTCCGGTTCAGCATGGTGGTGGTGACGGTGTGCTATCTGCTCCTATCCTTTGCCCATGTGGATTACTGGATTGCCAGCTACAATCTGCACAGAGGCGAGACAGCAGGCACGGCATCGTACCACATGGGTCATACGGACTATTCCTATCTGCAGTACATGTCATCGGATGCGGCTCTGGCATTCCGGGAATATATAGAGGATGGGGGAAAAGAAGCTGCTTCCGCAGACGAGGGTGTATGGTATGGGGAAGACGGTGAAAGAGAATATTTTGCTCTGGAAGAGGACTGGCTCACATACTATACGAAGAGAATGGATACACGGTACGAAAAGATGGGTATCCGCGGTTTTAATCTTTCACAATACATTGCAAATAAGGTGCTGCACGGGAATTAACCCGGCAGCACCTTGCTGTTTTCATTCTTGCATATTTGGCACATCACCGGCACAGAGCCGGCAGCACCCTGTTGTTTTATAATTTCGTGGTCCACCTGGTGCAGTCCCACACGTCGGTTGCCCAGTCTTCATAAAATTCCGGTTCGTGGCAGACCATGAGGATACTGCCTTTATACTCCTGCAGGGCACGTTTCAACTCGTCCTTGGCATCCACGTCTAAGTGATTGGTGGGTTCGTCTAAAATAAGCACGTTGGTATTTTTGTTAATCAGCTTGCAGAGACGCACCTTTGCCTGCTCGCCGCCGCTTAATACCTTCACCTTGCTTTCGATATGCTTGGTGGTGAGACCGCATTTCGCCAGAGCGGAGCGCACCTCATACTGGCTCATGCCCGGGAATTCCTGCCAGATTTCTTCGATGCAGGAGGTTTCAATGCCGGCAGGAGTTTCCTGTTCAAAGTAACCGATTTCCAGATAGTCTCCCTGCTCGGTGGTGCCGGACAGAGGAGGAATGAGTCCCAAAATGCTCTTTAACAAAGTGGATTTACCGATACCGTTGGAGCCGGTCAGGGCAATTTTCTGACCTCTCTCCATGGCAAGGGTAAGCGGATGGGAAAGGGGTTCGTCATAACCGATAACCAGGTCCTTCGCTTCAAAAATATAACGTCCCGGGGTGCGGGCTTCCTTAAAGCGGAATTCCGGCTTGGGTTTCTCCGCAGCCAGTTCAATCACATCCATTTTGTCTAATTTTTTCTGACGGGACATCGCCATATTACGGGTTGCCACCCTTGCTTTGTTTCTTGCCACAAAATCCTTCAAATCGGCAATTTCCTTCTGCTGCCTGTTGTAAGCGGCATTGAGCTGCGCTTTCTTCATGGCATAGACTTCCTGGAATTTATCGTAGTCGCCCACGTAGCGGTTCAATTCCTGATTGTCCATATGGTAAATCAGGTTGACAACGCTGTTTAAGAAAGGAATGTCGTGGGAAATCAGAATAAAGGCATTCTCATAATCGGTCAGATACCGTTTCAGCCAGGCAATATGCTCGGCATCCAGGTAGTTGGTAGGCTCGTCCAACAGGAGAATGTCCGGTTTTTCCAGCAAAAGCTTGCCAAGCAGCACCTTGGTACGCTGACCGCCGCTTAAGTCGGTGACATCCTTGTCGAGTCCCAGGTCCAAAAGCCCCAGCGCTCTTGCCACTTCCTCCACCTTGGCGTCAATCATGTAAAAATCATGCATGGTCAGCAAATCCTGAATGGTGCCAAGCTCTTCCATGTAGGCATCCATTTCTTCCGGAGAAGCTTCCCCCATCCTGTCACAGATTTCATTCATGCGGGTTTCCATCTCAAATAAAAAGTCGAAAGCCGAGGAAAGTACCTGGCGGATAGTCATGCCTTTTTGCAGGACGGTGTGCTGGTCAAGATAGCCCACACGGACATTTTTTGCCCATTCGATTTTGCCCTCATCCGGCATGAGCTTGCCGGTAATAATATTCATAAAGGTGGATTTTCCTTCGCCGTTGGCACCGATTAAACCGATGTGTTCTCCTTTTAAAAGACGAAAAGATACATCCTGAAAAATGGCACGGTCGCCAAATCCATGAGTCAGATGTTCCACGTTTAAAATACTCATAATAATCTCCATTTCTTTTATAACCTGCGATTTAGTATAGCATAACCTTATTTTTTCATGCAAGAGGTATATTTTGCGGACGGAAGAGGCATACTTTGGAAAAGATTGCATTTTGCGGAAAAGCTTTGCAAAAAGCTGTTCCAATCTGCAGAAAGAAAGGAAAGTAACAATGAAGAAAAATAAAATTTTAACGGTCTGCTCATTGCTGGCAGTGTCCGTGGTACTGCTTACGGCATGCGGAAAGAAAAATAACGGAAACACCGGGGAAAATACGGAAAGCACTACGCCCCAGACATCTTCCCAGGCGGGAAACAATACCGGAAATACCCTTGCGGAAAGCACGGAACCTGCACAGGAAAGCAGTCTTATGTACCTGCGTGATGCCGTAGCGGAAGCCCTTGGTGAGGACTACTGGCCCGACTCCGTAATGGAGCCTGAGTATGTGCAGGATTTGTACGGACTGAAGCCGGATATGTATGAGGATATTTTTGTGGAAACACCAATGATAGGTACGAATGTGGACACCCTGATCATTGTGCAGGCAAAAAAGGACCGGGTGGAAGATGTCGAAAAGGCTCTGAATACCTACCGGGAGGGCGAGATTAACAACACCATGCAGTATCCGATGAATATAGGAAAAGTGCAGGCTTCCCGCATTGAGACCATTGATAACTATGTACTTTTTATCCAGCTTGGCGGCAGCTCCGTAGATGCGGAAGAAGAGGGTGAAGAAAAGGTAATGGAATTAAGCCGGGAGCAGAATGAGAAGGCCCTGGAAGCCATCCGCAGGGCACTGGAAGAAAATGCCGATACGAACGGCAATGCCGGTAACAATGCCAATGGCAATGCGGGCAGCAATGCCGGAAGAAACTCCGCCGGCAACGGGCGTACCCGGTAAACCTATGGTTTTGTCCGGTGTAGTCTTTTTATTCCGGTTTCTGCCGATATTTTTTCTATTGTATTTTCTGACACCGAAAAAGGCTAAAAACGTTGTGCTCCTTGCGGGGAGCCTTCTGTTTTACGCTTGGGGCGAACCGGTTTATATTGTGCTGATGCTGTTTTCCACGGTATCGGATTATCTGCATGGCATGCTGATAGAGAGAAACAGAGGGAAGCGGAAAGCCTTTTACTTTCTGCTTTCCTCCCTTACAATCAATCTTGCCATGCTCGGTTTTTTTAAATACAGTGGCGTAAACCTGCCGCTTCCCATCGGCATTTCTTTTTACACCTTCCAGACCATGTCCTATGTGATTGATGTGTACCGGGGCGACGTACCGGCACAGAAAAATTTCCTGCAGTTTGCGGTTTTTGTGACCATGTTTCCGCAGCTTGTGGCGGGCCCTATTGTGACCTACGGAGATGTGGCGGAGCAGCTTAGGGAAAGGCATGCTTCGCCGGAGGACATGGCAGCAGGCATAGTGCGTTTCCTTGTCGGACTGGCAAAAAAGGTGCTTCTTGCCAACAATATCGGTGTTTTGTTTACGGAAGTAACATCGCTGTCATCGGAGAAAATGACAACTATGTCAGCATGGCTGTGCATTCTGGCTTATGCGTTTCAGATTTATTTTGATTTTTCGGGTTATTCGGACATGGCAATCGGGCTGGGAAAAATACTGGGCTTTACTTTCCCGGAAAACTTTCATTATCCGTATATTGCCCGCAGTATTACGGATTTCTGGCGTAGGTGGCACATGTCCTTAAGCGGCTGGTTCAGGGATTATGTTTACATTCCTCTCGGCGGCAACAGGAAAGGAATGAAACGGCAGCTTTTGAATATTTTTATTGTCTGGACGTTGACCGGCATCTGGCATGGGGCGGGTATCAATTTCCTTTTGTGGGGTATGTGGTTTGCTCTTTTTCTTATATTGGAAAAGCTGTTTTTGGGAAAAATCCTACAGAAAATACCGGGATTTTTCGGCTGGCTGTATACCATGTTCCTGGTGCTTTTAAGCTGGAGCTTTTTTTCCATAGAAGACAGAGCGGTGCTTGTCAATGTGTGGCGTTCCCTGTTTTTCCGGGCGCCGGGAGGTGTATTCAACCGGGAAGCCCTTTATTTCTGGGAAAATTACCGGCTTTTGTTTTTCCTGCTTGCGGTCTGTTCCCTTCCCGTTGGAAAAAATGCGGTGGAAAAAATATGGCGGCACCTCTTCTGCACAGAGCATATCCAATCGGTGAAAGCAAGGGTACTGTCCTGTGCAGGGGCGGCTTCCTATACGGCATTGGAGATTTTATATCTGGGCGGATTGTTTCTGCTTTCCGTGGCAAATATTGTGGACGCCAGCTATAATCCGTTTCTGTATTTTCGGTTCTGATGCAGCAATACACAGGAACGGCAAAAGCCGGGCAACCTGACAAAGACATAAAAATGTTGCAGAAAGGCAGGAAAACGTATGCACAAACAATTAGGGGAAAACTTCACAGAACGTCTGCGGACGTGGGCAGTGCTGCTGGTGTTCCCGGCAGTTCTGCTTTTGTTTTCGGCTGCGGACATGCTGCGTCCGGCAAAACTGTATTCTTCCTATGAAAACCGGAAACTACAGCAAAAGCCGGAGCTTTCGGTACAGGCTGTCCGCACCGGCAGCTATATGAAAGAATATGAGGACTATGTATCCGACCAGATTTTGGGGCGAAACAGCTACATTGCCGTAAAGAGCGCGACTGACAGGGCGCTGGGGAAAAAGGAAATCAACGGTGTGTATCTGGCAACGGATGGAACTCTCATAGAAAAGCACACGGAGGAATTTTCCGCACAGAATATAGAAAAGACCCTGGAAGGACTGCAGAAACTGGAACGGCTGCTGCAAGGGAAGAGCCGGAGCTTTCAGGTATTGCTGGCGCCCACGGCAGACAATGTATACAGTGAAAAACTGCCGGCTTATGCGGAGGTGTTTCCGGAAGAAGCGCTGTGGCGGCAGTTCCGGGATGCCTGCGGAGAAAATACGGTGTTTCCGGATGTGTTTTCCCCTTTACGCAGTCATGCGGAAGAATACATTTATTATGGAACGGATCACCACTGGACCACACTGGGGTCTTATTATGCCTACCAGACCTGGGCCGCAGAAAATAATGTGACAGCAGTGTCGTATAATACGGATAAGGTTTCGGAAACTTTTTACGGCACACTGCATTCCAAAACCAATCTGCCGGGACTGCCCTTCGATATTATAGAAGCCTATGCCTATGAGGGTATGCGGGAAGTGTACTATGATCTGTCGGAGACACCGGAGTATTCTCTTTATGCGGAAAAGTATCTCTCCGGGAAGAACCAGTACGGGTATTTTTTAGACGACAATCACATGCTGATAGAAATCCGGAATACCTCTTATAAAAAGGTGTCCACGGACAGAGAAAGAAAAAACAAAGGAACCTCTTTATTTATCATAAAGGATTCCTTTGCAAATTGTATGGTTCCGTATCTCAGCGAACATTATGAAACCATTTATATCTTAGATTTACGGTACTATAAAGGTAAGCTGACACAACTTCTTGACAGGTATGTCACAAAAGATACGGATGTGCTTATTCTTTATAATATGTCTCATTTTGTAACGGAGTTCCGTTTTTGGGAATGACCTCTATATGGGAGTAGGTATTCACCAGTGTGACTACCAGCACAAGCAGGAGGACAAGTATCAAAACGAGAGTCACCGCATTTATGGCGCTGAACAACAGCAGTATTTCCGTAAGAATAAAGAAGCAGTAGAAGCCGGTCACGATGCGGTAAGCTAACAGCCGTCCGGGGGTCTGCGCAAAGATAAGTCGTAAGATTCCTGCAAAAACGGCGAGAAACACATGATAAATGACGGCAGCCCAGAGGATAATCCGGGCGAGCCACAAGCCTAAGGCTCCCATTCCGTAAACAATGGAATTTACCAACAGCCCGTAACCTTCCGGGTCGCTGATTTCATCACCGGACAGGGTAGCTTCTATCTTGTCTGCTATCTGCTCAAGGCCGCTGTTATAAGAGTACAGACTTGCCAGAAACAGACCGGCAATGCCGGTAATCACGAGGAATACCAGCAATGCCGTGAATAAATTTACATTTTGTCTGCTAAAAACTTTCTGGTTCATGAAGAAACAGTTTCCTTTCGTGTACCTTTTTTATGCACATGTTCCGCCTGGTTTCGTTTACATGAAGTCCGGTTCGCCGCTTGCGTCGGTAGTTGCTGCTTTGGCGGGAACGGGTGCATCGGCTACGTCGTTATTCTTTAAGAAGCCGGAAAGCACTGCGTTCAGGTCTACGCCGGTGGACTCTTTTAAGCCGTCGGTTACTTGATTTAAGGTGTTCATAACGTCCTTCATGAGTTTTGCGGAGTTGCCGTCACCATACATGGTAATCTTGTCAACCTTGGCAAGAGGTTCGGCAGCATTGCGTACTACGTCGGGCAGAGCCTTGAAGTACATTTCGAGGACAGCGGCTTCACCCATCTTAGCCATAGCTTCGGCCTTCTTTTCGATACCTTCTGCTTCCGCAACAGCCTTTGCCTGAATGGCTTCCGCTTCTGCAAGACCTTTGATACGGATACCTTCCGCTTCCTGTTCTTTTGCATATTTTTCTGCTTCTGCCTGGATTTTAAGTGCCTGAGCCTGCTGCTCTAATTCGTATTTCTTAGCTTCTGCGTCACGCTGACGCTGATAGAGCTGGGCGTCCGCCTGCTGCTGTTTTGCGAATTTTTCTGCTTCCGCTTTCTTTTTTACCTGTGCGTCCAGAGCCTGTTCCATAACTTCGGCTTCTTTCTGCTTTAAGAGAATTTCCTTTTCCTGCTTTGCAATGTTTGCGTTAGCAGTGGTAATTTCGATGGTCTTTCTCTGTTCCTCCTGCTGAATCTGGTAAGCGGCATCCGCCTCTGCCTTCTTGGCATCGGATACTCTCTTCAGTTCAGCCTGGGTAATAGCAAGCTCGTTGTTTTTCTGCGCAATGTCCGTCTGTGCGGCAATCTGCGCTTCGTTGGCTTCTCTCTGCGCATTTGCCTGCGCCTTTGCGATTTCCTTTTCACTTTCGGCACGGGAAATAGCGGCGTTCTTCTGGATTTTAACGATGTTGTCCACACCTAAGTTTTCGATAACGCCGTTGCCGTCTACGAAGTTCTGCACGTTGAAGCTGACAATGTCAAGACCCATGGCAGCCAAGTCGGGTTCCGCGTTTTCCTTTACCAGCATGGCAAATTTCTGACGGTCGCTGACCATTTCCTCGAGGTTCATCTTACCTACGATTTCACGCATGTTACCTTCGAGAACTTCTCTTGCCACCTGGGCGATGTAATCGGTTTTCTTATTTAAGAAGTTCTGTGCGGCTAAAGCAAGCTGGTCGGGATTCACACTGATTTTTACGTTTACGGCTGCGTCCACACGGATATTAATGTAATCTGCGGTAGGTACGGCGGATGAAGTTTTTACATCAATGGGTATTAACTGTAAATTCAGTTCATCCTTTTTCTCAAAGAAAGGTATTTTCACACCGGCGCGTCCGATAAGGATTTTGGGACGTTTTCTCAGACCGGAGATGATATAGGCGGTATCGGGAGATGCTTTTACATATCCGGATATCAGGATGATTAAAACAACAAGTACAATGAGTGCGACAGGCACTACTTTTACAATCATATCTGTATTCATATGATTTCTCCTTTCAGATAGGGGTTAATGGTTGACTTACGCTTTTGTAAGATTTAGATTTATTATAGCATATCTGCCGGAAGAAAAAATAGAGGAGAATGGCACGTTATCTGTAAAATTTATGCAATATTTTTATTCTGATGCACGATGGAATGCAGATATGTGCAAAATGGGGTATTGTTATTGAGGGGAAGCTCATGCTATAATGATTTCACTGGGCTAAAGCGACTGCTTCCTATTAAAAGACGAGAGGAAAGACAAATGCAGATAGACAAAAATATGATAAAAGCAGTTATTTTTGACATGGACGGCGTTCTTTTCGATACTGAGAGGCTTTGCAAGGATGCCTGGGCAGCCGCGGCAGAGGAAGCCGGACTGGTAAACGGACCGGAGGATGAGAAGAAGCTTTACGATGCGGTCAACCATTGCATCGGTCTCAACGGCACGGACACGAAAGAATACCTTTGCAGTGTGTACGGCAGCAGTTTTTCCTACGAAGAGCTTCACGGACTTTGCAGCCGCAATATGTCACAGATGATAGAAAGGGACGGTCTTCCCATGAAAGTGGGAGTCCGGGAGCTTTTATCCTATTTAAAAGAAGCCGGTTATAAAATCGGGCTGGCGTCCTCAAGCCGGAGGGAAAGCATTGAGAGCCATTTAAGCAGAGCCGGAATTTCCGCCTATTTTGAGAGTATTATCAGCGGAGACATGGTGGAGCACAGTAAACCCGAGCCGGATATTTACCGGATTGCCTGTGCATCACTTTCGGTGGAGCCGGAAAATGCCATTGCCATTGAGGACTCTCCCAACGGACTTAAATCCGCATACCGGGCAGGTATGTACCCGGTTATGGTGCCGGATATGATTGCACCTACAGAGGAAACCGATAAACTTATCGGCGGCAGAAAATTTGACAGTCTTATTCAGGTAAGAGACTGGATGAAGGAGTAAAGATTGGCGACATTAGGAATCCCGCAGAATACCATTGCGGTCTTGCAGAAATATAATTTTACATTTCAGAAAAAATACGGTCAGAACTTTCTGATTGACTCCCATGTGCTGGAGAAAATCATGGATGCGGCGGAAATCGGCAAGGATGACTGCGTGGTGGAAATCGGTCCCGGCATCGGCACCATGACACAGTATCTGGCAGAGCGTGCCGGAGAAGTGGTAGCCGTGGAGATTGATAAAAACCTCATTCCCATTCTGACGGAGACTCTGGCGGACTACAAAAATGTGTCCATTATCAACGAGGATATCCTGAAGGTGGATTTAAACCGTATTGTAGAGGAAAAAAACGGAGGCAGGCCGGTCAAAATCGTGGCAAACCTTCCCTATTACATAACGACTCCCATTATCATGGGACTTTTTGAAAATCATGTACCGGTGAAAAGCATTACGGTTATGGTGCAGAAGGAAGTGGCGGACCGCATGCAGGTAGGTCCCGGCACAAAGGATTACGGCGCCCTGTCTTTAGCGGTGCAGTATTATGCCAAGCCGGAAATTGTGGCAATCGTGCCGCCCAATTGTTTTATCCCGAGGCCCAATGTGGCAAGTGCGGTTATCCGTCTTACCTGCCATGAAAAAAAGCCGGTGGAAGTGAAGAATGAGAAAGGCATGTTTGCTCTTATCCGGGCTTCCTTCAACCAGCGGAGAAAAACGCTGGCAAACAGTCTTTCCAATGCGCAGAACCTTTCTCTCACGAGGGAACAGGTGACGGAGGCGCTTGAAAGCATGCAGCTTTCTCCCACAATCCGCGGAGAAGCCCTTACTTTGGAACAATTTGCTGCTCTGGCAGATATATTGTTATAGAAACTTTTAATTACTTTTCTATTTTGAAAAAATGAAAGGCGGAGGAGATATGTTTTGTAGAAAATGTGGTAAAGAAATCAACAATACTTCCAGGTTCTGTCCTTTTTGCGGTACGCCGGTTGTGATGCCGGCAGCTCCGGTTCCCGTTACAGATCCTGAGCCCGCAGCGCCTGCATCTGCAACGGTTGAAGCACCTGCTGCGGCAGAAGCGGCAGTACCCGTTATGGAAGCACCCGCAGCGGAAGCAGCACCTGCAGTAGAGACACCTGCGGAAGCAGCGCCGGAAGCGCCTGTGGCAGAGGCACCTGCAGAAGCAGCGCCGGAAGCACCTGCGGCAGAAGCACCCGCAGAAGCAGCGCCGGAAGCGCCCGTGGCAGAGGCACCTGCAGAAGTAGCACCGGAAGCGCCCGTGGCAGAGGCAAACACGGCAGCACCTGCACCGGAAGCCGTTCCGGCAATGGCAGCACCGGCAACACCCGTACAGCCCGCACCGGCACAGCCGACGATGAACCAGGCACCCGTACAGCCCGCACCGGCACAGCCGATGATGAACCAGGCACCCGTACAGCCTGCACCGGCACAGCCCATAGGAGGTCAGCCTTATCCGCAGCCCGGCGCACCGGTTCCCCCTGCTTATTCTCCGATTCCCGCAGATAAGCCGGAAAAGAAGAAAAAAGGAAAAGCAGGCGTGGTAATTGCCATTATCCTGATTGTGTTACTGTTAGCCGGAGGCGCAGCAGCCGCTTACTTCTTTATCTTTGCTTCTCCTGCAAAGAAGATAAGCAAGGCCATTGAAGCCGGAAATATGGAAACCGTTACAGAACTGTACGAAAAGGTGAACAGTGAGAAGGACAAAGACCAGATTAAGAGTGAACTGCTTACTTATGTGCAGACACTGGAAGACAATTATCTGGCGGAAGAAATTACCTACGAAGACGCTATCCGGACCATGGAGGACCTTCGTGATGTTGTTTTCACAGACGGTGAGATAGAAGACATCATGCATATGGTAAGCAAAATCCATGACTCCCGTGAAAATTTTGCCAAGGCAGAAAAACTGGCTGCGACCGGTACCTGGAAAGATTATTACGATGCAATCGGCTACTATGAAGAAGTAGTTTCCGATGATACCCTGTATTATGACAAGGCACAGGATGCGATTGCAAACTGCAAGACAGAATGCATCAGCGCTGCGGAAGCAGAAGCGGACGGCTACATAGCAGACGGTGATTATGATGCGGCGGTAAGCTTTTTAGAGGACGCTTACTATGACACCGGATACAATGAACTGTATGATAAAATGGATCAGGTAAAAGCCGATATGAAGGATGCTCTGCTGGAAAAGGCAATCGAGAATGCCAAGGCAGAAGTAGCGGCAGGCAATTACACTGAAGCAAGAAGTATTATTAACAACGCAAAAGAAGACTACGGTTATGATTCCCGTTTTGATGACATTCTTGCCGGCATTCCGGTAGATACCTCTCTGGTAGGAAAATGGAAGCTGGAATATGACATGAATGACATAATTGCAGAAACCGTCGGCGAAGACATGGATAATTTTGACAGCGAGTTCTATGTAACCTTCATCTTTGAGTTTACAGAGGACGGTATCTGCAGATTGTCCCTGGATGAAGACAGCTTTGTAAAGAGCTTTGACTCCTGGAAGGATGACCTTTTAGACTATCTGATTGACATGGCACTGGAGGAATACATTTCCGACGGAAGCATGACAAAAAAAGAGTTTGAAAAAGCATTTAAGTCTACCTACGGCATGACACTCAAAGAGTACTTCTCCGAAATGCTGGATGAAGAACTGGATGTTTCCGAACTCTTGGATGAAACGGAAACAGAAATGAAGTACTATGTAGAAGGCGACAGACTGTATCTGGTTGATGATACGGATACAGAGGATTATTACGAAAACTTCTATATAGAAGGGGATACCCTGGTATTGGGTGGTGACGGAAGCTTAAGTGAAGCAGAAATCCTTCCCGGTTTAAGTTATCCTCTGCAGCTTATTAAAGTAGTAGATTAACAGGATGCCAAATAAATCAAAACAAACGGCCGGATGCGGTCGAATGAAAGGAAAACCATGAAAAAATTAACCAGAATTGCAGCAGTATTAATGATTCTTGTCATGACATTTGCCCTTGTAGGATGTGGAGATGATTCTAAGGCTCTCATCGGAAAATGGGGTATGAAGTATGATATGCATGACGCAGTTTTAGAGCAGATGGGCGATGAATTTGCAGATTTCAAGAGCTCTCTCGAAGTAACCATTTTCTTTGAATTCAAGGAAGACGGCACCATGGAAATGAGTGTTGACAATGACGAGTTCGCAGCTAACTATGCTAACTGGCTGGATGATTTCTCTGACTATGCAGCAAATTACATTTATGACAGCAATCCCGATTACAGCAAAGAGGATATCGATGCTGTATATTCTCCCAATGTAAAGGAATACATCAAGAGCATGATGGAAGAATCCGTACAGCCGGAGGATGTTACTGCAGATATGCACCAGGAAGGTGTATGGGAAGCTAAGAACGGCAAAGTCTTCATCTCTGACGGAGACACCGTTGACAAGACTTCTTATGATTTGTATACCATTTCCGGAGATACCCTGACTTTTGAGTTGCCTAAGGGAGCTGAGGCAGATGGCGAAAATATGCTTCCCGGCATGGAATACCCACTTGTATTCACCAAAGTAAAATAATTTAAAATTATATAGAAACGACATCTTGTAATCTGATATCGGGGAAACGTACAACATCTTGCATTTTTTGTGTACTTTCCTCGATATTTTTTTGACATTGCATGGTCATTTATGATAAACTGAAAAAGTATAAAAAGTGGGGAAGTTTACACTTTTCATGAAATTTGGAGATTTAATCGAGGAAGGGCATCAGCCGTGGATAAATACGAATATAAAGTCAGATTACAAGAGATAAAGGATTTAATCGCAAAAGGTGAGTATGTGGAGGCTGCTTCCATTGCAGATACCATTGACTGGACCAAAGTAAAAAGCGTTATGATGCTTTGCACCATCAGCGATTTATATAAAATAAACAGAAGATTAGAAGATGCCAGGGATTTGCTCCTTTTAGCATACGACAGATATCCGGGAGGACGTTCCATTGTATATTCCCTCTGTGAGCTGTTTATCAAAATGGGCGATGTAGTGCAGGCGGTAGAGTACTACAAAGAATTCGTGCAGATTGCACCCAAGGACACCGGCAGATATATCCTGCAGTATAAATTATACGAAGCACAGGATGTCAGCATAGAGGAAAGAATTGAAGTATTAAAGGAATTAAAATCCAAGGAATACATCGAAAAATGGGCATATGAACTGGCTTATTTATATCATAGGATTGGACTTGCCACCAAATGTGTGGAAGAATGCGATGAACTGATTTTATGGTTTGGTGAGGGTCGTTACGTTATGAAGGCTATGGAGCTTAAGATGCTCCATGAACCGCTGACGCCTTCCCAGGAGGAAAAATATGCCGAAATGAAGGGCGAAATTGTCCGTCAGAAAGCGGCAGAGGAAACCGGTGAAGTCTATCCCGAGGCTCCGGAAGAGGAAAAGCCGGAGGAAGAAGTGGACGAATCTCCCACCAAGGAAATTCTGATGTCCGACCCGGATGACATTCAGGTCAAGGTTATGAATGTGGGGCAGTACGACACCATCAATATGCAGAAGGAGCTGGCTGCCAACATGAAGGAGCTCTGGGACCAGAAAACGGACAAGGAACCGGAAGCAGAAGGCGATACCGATTTACAGGAGACTAAGCGGCTGGACTCTCTGGCAGACGCGCTGGAAGATTTTACCATGGCGGAAACCAAGGTCATTGAAACCGACGCCGTGAAAGAAGCTCTGAACCAGTCGGAAGAACAGGGAGAAGTTTTCTTCGGAGAAACTTCTGAGATGACACCTGTGTCAGCAGAGGAAAGCTCTGCTGAAATTACGGAAGAAACCCTGGAGCAGCCCATGGAAGCACCGGTCCAGAGCGGACAGAGTACCGTTCCCGAAGCTGCCGCACCGAAAGCAGAAGAAAAGCAGGAAGAGGAACCGCAGGAAGAAGAACCGCAGACGGTTGTCCTGCCTACCAAAGAAATAGAAGAACACATAAATGCACAGCCTGTCATGAAGCCCCGCATTGCCGCTACCATTGACCCGCACAAGCCCCTGCCGGAAGGCATGGAAAAAATGCTGGGTATGGAATATGACGGTCAGATTAGCATGGTAGTTCCGGAAGCCGAGCAGGTGGAAAAACAGATTACCGGTCAGATTTCCTTAGAGGATGTTCTGGCAGAGTGGGAACGTGTTAAGAAAGAAAATGAACAGAAACGTATGGAAGAAGTGCAGCAGCATATTCTGCAGCAGACCGGCGCCATGTTTACGGAATTTGAAGCCGCTACCCGTGACGGTCTTCTGGAAAAGCTGGAAAAGGGCAAAACCATTCCGACTGACGAGGTGGAAGAATTAGAAGAATATTATGAGCCCGCTCAGGAAGACGGCGAAGATTACGAAGAGCCCGCAGAGCAGGATGAGTTTCTGGATGAGTCCTATGATGATTATGAGGAACCGGTAGAAAACACAGAGGAATATACGGAAGAGTCGGAAGCCATAGACGCAGGCACCGAAGCGGAGGAAGAGCCGGACGCCGCAGCCGCAGACATCGAGGTCGAGGAAGAACCGGACGCCGCAGCCGCAGACACCGAGGTCGAGGAAGAGCCGGACACCGCAGATGCAGAAGCCGAAGGTGAAGCAGCTGAGGAAGCCGTTGACGATACAGCTGCAGAAAAAGCAGGCACGGAAGAGCCGGATGCCGCAGCCGCAGAGGCCGAGGAAGAGCCGGACACCACAGACACAGACACCGAGGCCGGGGAAGAGCCGGACGCCACAGATGCAGCTGCCGAAGCAGTTGAAGATGACGTTAAAGATGCAGAAACCGATGCTGTTGTCAAGGGTAAGAAAGCACCCGGACAAAAAAAAGGCAAGCCCGTCAGAAAAGCAGGCAAGGAACAGGACCGCAGGCTTACCGCAGAAGAAAAAGAATTATTCGGTTCTTATTTACAGAACAAACATACAAGAGAACAGATTTTGAATGCCATTGATAAAATCAGTCTGGCTGCATACACTGGCAACATTATTCTGACCGGTGAAGAAGGTATGGACACTCTTACCCTTGCCAAGAAGCTGATGAAAGAGGTACAGCAGACCGACAGCAATTTCTCCGGAAAGATTGCCAAGATTTCTTCAGAGTCCCTGAATAAGAAAGGCATTGCGCCTGTCTTTGACAGAATTGTAAACGGTGCGTTGATTATCCAGAAAGCAAGCAAGCTGTCCGACGACAGTGTCAAGGATATGCAGAAGGTAATGAACCAGGAACACAAGGGCATGATTGTCATTCTGGAGGACACAAGGGGCGGCGCGCATAAACTGCTGAAAAAGCATCCCGAATTAAAGGAATTGTTCAACATTGAAATTCATGTAGAAGCTCTGGACAACGATTCCCTGGTTTCCTATGGCCGCAAGTACGCAGAAGAGCAGGAATACGGCATGGACGAAATGGGCGTACTGGCGCTGCATACCTGCATTGCAGAGAGACAGACCATTGACCATATCGTTACCATTGAAGAGGTGAAGGACATTATTGACGATGCCATTCAGCACGCAAACAGAAAGACATTGGGGCATTTCTTCGACATCATCGTTGCCAAGAGATATGACGAGGAAGACAGGATTATACTGAGAGAAAACGATTTTCGTTAAAAATACAAAAGCTATTGTTTGATTGGGAGGGTTTTATGGCAAAGACGGTAAAAAAGGCAGTGCAGCCTGAGAAGGCAAAAATGGCTGAAACAGCAAAGCAGATAAAGAAGAGTGATGAATGGGAACAGGTTTCCATTTCCGAAATGGATCAGTATCTGTTTTCACAGGGAACACACTATGACATTTATAAGAAATTAGGAGCTCATTTTTCCGAAGAAAAAGGCGTAAAGGGTGTGTTCTTTGCAGTGTGGGCACCTCATGCGGCAGCCGTACATGTAATCGGCGAGTTCAACGGCTGGAACGAAGAAAGCCATCCGATGAAAAAAGAAGGTCCCGGCGGTATTCACAGCCTGTTTGTACCGGGCGTACAGGAAAATACCCTGTATAAGTTCCTGATTACCACAGAAAAAGGTGAAAAGCTTTACAAGGCAGATCCGTTTGCCAACTATGCGGAAATGCGTCCTGGCAATGCTTCTAAGATTACCAGCCTGAAGGGCTTTGCGTGGGAAGATGAAAAATGGGAAGAAAACAGGGATAAGCTAAATGTTTTTGAACAGCCTATCGCTATTTACGAATGCCATATCGGTTCCTGGATGAAGCATCCGGACGGCACGGAAGATGGATTTTACAACTATCGTGAGTTTGCGGACAGACTGGTTGAGTATTTAAAGGAAATGAGATACACACATGTGGAGCTTATGGGTATTGCAGAGCATCCCTTTGACGGTTCCTGGGGTTATCAGGTAACCGGTTATTATGCCCCCACATCCCGCTACGGCACACCGAAAGACTTTATGTATCTGGTAAACCGTCTGCACAAAATCGGTGTTGGTGTTATTTTAGACTGGGTACCCGCCCATTTTGCAACCGATGCATTCGGTCTGGGCTGCTTTGACGGCACCTGCATTTTTGAGGATCCCGATCCCCGTAAAGGCGAGCATCCGGAGTGGGGTACCAAAATTTTCAATTACGGCAAGGCGGAGGTAAAGAACTTCCTGATTGCCAACGTGCTGTTCTGGCTGCGTGAGTTCCATATCGACGGTGTGAGAGTCGATGCCGTGGCATCCATGCTGTATTTGGATTACGGTAAAAAGGACGGCGAATGGTGTCCCAATAAGTTCGGTGGTAACAAAAATCTGGAAGCCATTGAGTTTTTCAAGCATCTGAATTCCGTTGTAAGAGGTACTTACCCCGGATTTCTGACCATTGCGGAGGAGTCTACCGCATGGCCGAAAGTAACCGGCGATATAGAAGACGGAGGTCTTGGATTTACCTTCAAGTGGAACATGGGATGGATGCATGATTTCTGCGAATACATGAAGTTAGACCCCTATTTCCGTAAGGACAATCACTATGCCATGACCTTTGCCATGACATATAATGAAAGCGAAAATTACATACTGCCCCTTTCCCATGACGAAGTGGTACATTTAAAGTGCTCCATGGTCAATAAAATGCCGGGTTACCATGTGGATAAATATGCCAACCTAAGAGTCGGCTACACCTATATGTTCGGTCATTCCGGCAAGAAGCTTTTATTTATGGGTCAGGATTTCGGACAGGAAAGGGAATGGAGTGAAGCAAGAGAGCTTGACTGGTTTCTTTTGCAGGAGCCGTTAAACAGAGGCATGAAGGAATTTATGGGAGAGCTGCTTAAGATGTACCGTAAATATCCCTGCCTGTATACCATCGATAACAGCTGGAAAGGCTTTGAGTGGATGAATGCGGATGACAAAGACCGCAGCACCTATACCTTCGTCCGCAGGACTAAGGATGGCAGGAACAATCTGCTCTTTGTCTTAAATATGACTCCCATGACATGGGAAAATTACCAGATTTCCGTACCGGCAAAGAAGAAATACAAGCTGGTGCTGAACAGCAACGAAGAACGCTTCGGCGGAAACGGTCACAAGATTCCCGAGGTTGTAGAGGCGAAAGCCAAGCCTTTATGTGGAAGAAAATATTCTATCTCCATTGATTTAGCACCTTATACAGCAGCGGTATTTGTATTTTAGAGGTTAAGAAAAGAAAAAAAAGTGACGAAATAAAAGGTGAGCACACGGATGTGCTCGCCTTTTTCCTTTTTGGGAGCATACCCAACGGAAAAATAATTTGCAGGATGCAGGTAATTAAAAGAGGAACAAAGGCATGAAGATTACGTTTGACAATTCCGTACAGATGAGTGCGGAACAGACAAATACATACCGGGCGCATGCGGAGAGCAAATATATTGCAGGCAATTACGGAGCGGGAAACCGTGCGGCAGGCAATATTATGACAGCATGCGCACAGACGAGGGACATTTCTGACAATGTTATGAATCGTAACGCCTACGATTTTTCCAAAAGCCGGGGACTCCATGGATGGAATGCAGAGGACTTAAAGCAGAATGCGGGTGCGGAAAATGTAAGCCAGATGCATAATTTTATGGCAGTAATGTCCAATTCTTTATCTGACGAAGATTTTGCAAAAATGCAGAAAGACGGTTATGACCCAAAAGATATCAATGCAGAGGATATGGTAACCATTTTAGATACCATAAAAGCAGAGCTTTTGAAAGCGGATGTGCATGTAGCGGGTTATACCGACAGCATAGACAGCGATACCCTGTTAAAGATAACGGGCAGTCAGGGATATGCCAGACAGTTAAGTGAAGAGGATGCCGGTCATATGGCGGAGTGCATGGCAGCGGAGGACGTTCCCCTGACAGAGGAGAACCTGACGGATGCCGGCGAAGCATGGCAGCGGGGACAGGAACTGACAGAGATGTCGGACGGAAGTCTGCGGTTTATGATTATCAATGAACTGGCGCCCACCATAGACAATCTGTATCTGGCGCAGCATTCCGGAGCCGGCTCCTATGCCGGACAGTCGGCTGTTTTTTTTAAGGAAGATATGCCGGGATATCTGGGGCAGAAGGCAGCCGATGCGGATCTGACCGCACTGCAGGAGCAAATGGGACAGATTGTGGAAGCCGCAGGTTTTCCCATCAACGAAGAAACTCTTCGGGAAGCCGGATTTTTGGTGGAAGCAGACATTCCCTTAAATACCGATACATTTATCCGGTTACATAAACTGACACAGTTATCACTTCCCATGGAAGCAGAAGAAATTTTGAACTCCGTGACGGCAGCCATGGCGGAGGGAAAACCCGCCGGAGAGGCAGACCTTACCGTACAGGAGAGCATTTACCGCAGAGCGGTGAATACCATAGAGGATTACGACAGACGGTATGAGGAAATCCCGGACACGGCGGTGCAGACACCGGCGGAGATTACCGCAAAAAGGCAGTTGGAGGAAGTGAGACTCCTCATGACGGTGGAAGCCAATGTGAAGCTGTTAAAAAGCGGATTTTCCATTGATACCGCTCCCATAGAAGAAACGATTTCCGCCCTGAAAATGCTGGAAAACAGCCAGACAGGGCAGGCACAGACTGTGAGGGATGCGGCTGATTTGTGCAGGGAAACACTGCAGAAAACCAGAGAAATCCCTTATATGCCTGCTGCTTCCATCGGCAGATTTATAAGCGGCCGGGAAACCCTGACAATAGACGGCTTGTACGAAGCCGGCATGGAAATAAGAGAGGCATACCGGAGTGCCGGGGAAGCCTACGAAGCCATGTTTACCGAGGTGAGGACGGATCTTGGGGACAACATCCGGAAAGCATTCCAGAGTGTGGATACCCTTCTTTCGGAGCTGGGACTGGAGCTTACCAATGAAAACCGAAAAGCGGTCCGTAGCTTAAGCTATAACAACATGGATGTGACCGAGGAAAACATACAGAAAATAAAAGGTGCATCCGGTGTGGTGGCAAGAGTGGTGGAAAAAATGACGCCCATGTCGGTACTTAAAATGATAAGGGACGGCGTCAATCCGCTTCAGACTTCCATGGAGGATCTGGAAGAATACCTGTCAGGTCAGGATACTTACGCCGAGGACAGCGAGAAATACAGCCGGTTTCTGTACCGTCTGGAGCAGAATAACGAGATTACCCCGGAGGAAAAAGAGTCCTTCATCGGGATTTACCGTCTGCTCAGGCAGGTGGAAAAATCCGATGGCGCCGCAATCGGAAAGCTGGTGGATACCGGAGCGCAGGTTTCTTTTAAGAACCTGCTGAGCGCCGTGCGTACAGGACATGTAAAAGGTATCAATGTAAAGATAAACAATGAATTCGGCGGTCTTGTCGAAGCCATTCAGAAGGGTGTTTCCATTGACAGCCAAATAGACAGTGCTTACAATCAGGAAATTTTGCAGAAAATAAGGGAATGGGGCAGTAAAGAAACCGGGATTCCCGAAATACTGGAGCAGCTAAAAGAGCCGGTTACCATTCAGAATATCACGGCGCTGCAGGAAATAAACCGGGACGGAATGGCGCCCTTTAAGAAAATTCAGGCAGTCAGGGAAAAATTTACTTCCGGAACGGACGGCGGGGAAAGCCCGGAGGCAGCCGATACACTGACAGGCTGGACGGATGTTTTTCTCGGAGAGACGGAAGCCCCTGCAGCTGACAATACCGACACGGCATTTACGGATAAAGCCCATTTTACGGAAAGCTATGAGGAATTGCTTACCGCCTACGAAGAAGAGGCGAAGGAGCTTACTTTTTCCGGGGAAGCCCATTCCCTGGATATAAAGCTTTTACAGACCGGTGTCAGACAGCTCGGACTGAAAAGAGCCTTTGCCGCGCAGGAAGAATACGAAGTGCCCTGTATGGTGGGGGATGAACTTACCTCCGTGCATTTGAAAATGATACACGACGAAACGGATAAAGGTCATTTTTATGTAAGAACGGACAGTGAGGTATTCGGCACACTTTCCGGTGATTTCCGGATGGAAAACGGTGAAATATCCGGTATGTTTACGGCAGCTTCTGCGGAAGCGGAAGGGGTTCTGTTCAAAGCAGCAGAATTCCTGACACAGGAAGCAGAGGAAAAAAGCCTGAAAACCGGTAAAATAGAGATTGTTACCGGGGTAAAAGAGGCTTCCCCCAAAAAAGAAGCCTCCGCAGTCGGAGAAACGGCAGATTTGTACAAGGCAGCGGGTGCCGTGGTTTATGCATTGAGAAAGAGTCTGCAGACAGAAAGGACAGAAAGCTATGAGAATTAATTACAACGTATCAGCCATGATTTCCAATAACGCACTTTCCAACAGTGAGAATTTACTGACAAAATCCCTGGAGAGATTGTCCAGCGGCTTAAAAATCAATCATGCAAAGGACAATCCGGCGGGACTGGCAACCGCCAAAAGAATGAATGCCCAGCTGACAGGACTTTCTAAGGCAAAGGAAAACGCCAACGACGGTATCTCCGTCATTGAAACCGCGGACGGCGCCATGACGGAAGTGCATGAAATGCTGCAGAGATTAAACGAACTGGCTGTAAAATCAGCAAACGGTACACTGTCAGACGACGACAGAACAATGATTCAGCAGGAAGCAGAGCAGCTTTGCAGCGAAATTGACCGTATTTCCGACACCGTGGAATTTGATACCCAGAAGCTTCTGAACGGGGAATTTGACTTAAAGGCTTACACCACCGAAGAAACCATGAAGGTCAGTACATATTCCGACAAGGTGGCAAAGGGGCAGTACGAACTGAAAAATGTTGCCATTACGCTGGACGCGGACGGCAATGTGGACTCCTTCCAGGCAGATTTCGCCGGCAAGTTCCCGGCAGATGTAAAGGTGGACAAAATTCAGGACAATCAGGTGTACCTGAAAGCAGGCAACGGTTTTGAAATGACACTGGATTTAAGCAGGGCGGCAGCCGAAGGCAAGACCGATTTAGGCGATGTGGACATTGATGCAACCGGCATCGGCGCCATGAGACTGCAGATTGGCTCCAACGAGGGGCAGGTGCTGGAAATCCAGATTCCTTCCGTAGGCATCAAGCAGATGGGGCTGGAAAATCTTAATCTCAGCACGAAGGAAGGCGCACAGGCAGCTATCGAGAAAATCAGCGGCGCTATCAGCTATGTATCCAGCGTGAGAAGCCAGATTGGCGCTTACCAGAACAGACTGGAATCCACAGTCAACAGTCTGGATATTACCAATGAAAACATGACTTCCGCTTATTCCCGTATCATGGATGTGGATATGGCAGAGGAAATGACTTCCTATACAACCTATCAGATTTTGGCGCAGGCGGGCACTTCCATGCTGGCGCAGGCAAACGAAAGACCTTCACAGGTATTGCAGTTATTACAGTAAGGTGTGGTAAATCCGGAAAGGAAGGACAGATATGACAAAAGAATGCAAACAGCAGTTTACTCTGCGGATTACCCAGGCGAACAAGACAGAACTGATTGTGATTTTATATGAAATGCTGCTCGCCTATACGCAGGATGCCAAAATAAGCCTGCAGGAAGGCAATACCGAAGCATTCCGGGACAATATAAGAAAAGCGGACAACTGTCTGACGGAGCTGACGGAGTCCCTGGATCTCTCCTATGAAATCGGACGCCGCCTGCTTTCCCTGTATATGTTCTGCAAAAAGGAGCTTCTGAAAGCGGATGTCCGCAAAAAAGAAGAGTTTGTTCTTCATGTGGAAGCCGTCATTATCAGGCTCCGGGATGCCTACAGGGAAGTGGCAGCGCAGGACGAAAGTACTCCTGTTATGGAAAATTCCCAGGAAATATATGCCGGTCTTACCTACGGCCGCGACTCTTTAACCGAAAACATGGCTTATGAGAGTACGAATAGGGGATTTCGGGCATAATTCCGGGACCTCGGCTCTTTCTTTTTCTGCAAGAGAGGTCAGGTAAGTATAGCGTTTTAATAAAGAATTGACCTGATAAATGTAACAGTCAATCATATCAGGTTCCGTTGCATTGTCAAAACCCGCGTATGCGATTTCCAAGTCGTAGCGGGTTTTTTCTATGTCCTGGGCAAGGGTGGTGCGGCTGAAATCCTCTTCCACCGGCAGCTCTGTATAGTTGCCCTGTCGAAATAAAACCTTCATGGCAAAATCTCCTTGTTTCTCTTTGCCTAAAGTATAGCCGTAAAGCATGCGTTTTATTCCTCTTTTTTCCAAAAAAGGAGAGGGATTGGAAGATACCCGTACAGATAGCATAATTGCGGTAAGAAGGACATATTATGTTAGAGAAAAACGGAACACGGTATAATTTTATGGATAATCAGAATGCCGTTATGGTGATAGTGGCGGTCTGCGCAGCCATCCTTTTAATAGGTGCCCTGAAAAGACAGAAGGAGTGGCTTATCAATTTATTATTTCGCACCGTCACAGGCACACTCGGGATATTTTTCATCAATCTGGGGCTGGCTAACTGGGGTATGCAGAGCACCATCGGTATCAACACGGTTACTGTTTTGACAACCGCAATCCTTGGATTTCCGGGCCTTTTCCTGCTTTACGGCATTCATTTTTACAACACTATGTGAAAAAGTACCAAAAATGATTTTTCTCTCAAAAAGCCCTTTACAAATGATAAAAAGTTCCCTATAATTCGTCTTACATCCGAAACAGCTTCGGAATATCGAAACAATCTTATTTTTATTCTATATGTATTTTCTAAAGTATATTGGTTCTATTATCTTGATTTCTTTTTTAATTCCTAAGAATTGAAAAATTTAATTTCACGGAAAGGAGGCGCAGCAATATTTATGTCCTGTTATTGATTTTGGCAACAGCCGGTTATTTTGACTGTCGCTATGGAAAAATTCCCAATAAACTGATAATGGCCGGGCTTCTGGCAGCCATTGTCTGCCGGACGGCAGGAGTCTGCGAAAAAGTTTTCATTTTGCAGGAAAATGTGCAGTTTGCTGATTTATCTGCTTACCTGTGGTATCCGTTTCTGTTTGTGGGGTTGTACTTTTGTTTTACCGTGGGCGGACTGGGGGCAGGGGATGTGAAGCTCTATATGGTCAGTGCCTTGTTTTTAAGACCGGAGGAAACAATGTATTTTCTCCTGCTCAGTATGGGACTGGCGTTAGGGATGTTTCTTATCCGCTGTCTGTGGGAACGGACCCATTATATCCGGCTGGCGGTTCCTATGTTTGTGAGTTTAGGCATTATGATTGTATACAGAAAGGCGTTTTAGTATGAAGAAAAAAATTATGGCATTTTATGACAGTGAGTCCGACTATACGGAGGATATGGCGGATTACCTGAAAAAACAGGAGGGATTTCCCTACGAACTGCATACTTACACGGAGCAGGAAAAGCTGCTGTCTTTCGGAAAGGAAGAGCCGATTGAGGTGCTGGTGGTGGCAGAGTCGGATTATACCTATGAAGTGGCGGGGCTGCCGGTGGGAAAGACCCTGCTCTTAAACGAAAGCGGCACCATTGCCGGGGAAAATATCCGCAATATTAACAAATACCAGAAAGCGGAAAATATTTACCGGGAGATTACCGGAGAGATAGCGGCAATGATTCCCGAGGAAGAAAAGAGTCTGCGGTCATGTGATAAGGCAAAGATTATCGGGTTGTATTCTCCCATCCGCAGATGCCTGCAGACTTCCTTTGCCCTGACACTTGGACAGGCTCTTTCGGAAAAGAAAAAGGTACTGTATATCAGCTTTGAGCATTACGCCGGCTGGAACCAGCTCTTAAACAAAAGTATCAAAGGGGATTTGGCGGCACTTCTTTACTTCCTGCAGGAGTCGGAAGAGCGGTTTGCAGTGAGACTGCAGTCCGTTACCATGCAGATAGGGCGGCTGCATTATATACCGCCGGTGTATGCGGGACAGAACCTGATTTACGCGAAAGGCCCGGAATGGGTGGAGCTGGTGGAAAAGATTGCCGAATACGGAGGCTATGACTATGTGATTTTGGATTTGAGCGAAAGCATACAGGGCATTTTTGAACTGCTGAAACATTGCGACAGGATTTACACGATTACGAAAGAGGATCCTGCCGCACAGGGCAAAATTGCCCAGTATGAGGAACTGCTCAGGGATTACCGGTGCGAGGAGATACTGGAGAAAACGTCCAAGAAGCTCCTGCCGGTCTTTACGGGTATCCCGGAGCGGCTGGAACAGTACACCAGAGGGGAACTTGCGGACTATATCCGGAAACTGATTTCGGAAGAACTGGAGGCGGCATGAAAAAATACTTAGAAGAAAAATTACTTAATAGGCTGGATTATTCCAAAGAAACAACGGACGAGGAGGTTCTTTCCCAGATAGATGATCTGTTTCTTCTGGAAGAAGCAATCCGGCTGTACCCGGTGGATATCCGGCGGAAACTCAAGCAGGAAATATTTTGTTCCCTGCGCAGGCTGGATATTTTACAGACTCTTATAGAGGACAGCAGCATAACGGAAATTATGATAAACGGACCCGACCACATTTTTGTGGAAAAAAGGGGACGGATGGAAGAAGTTCCCATACAGTTTTCTTCCGAAGAAAAATTACTGCAGATTATCCAGCGGATTGTGGGGGATTGCAACCGTACGGTAAACGAAGTATCCCCCATTGTGGATGCCAGACTGCAGAACGGAAGCCGTGTCAATGTGGTGCTCTCACCCATTGCACTAAATGGTCCCATCGTTACTATTCGTAAATTCCCCGATTGTCCCCTGACCATAGACCAGCTTATAAGCTGGGGGAGCATCACAAAGGAAGCAGCCGAAGAACTGCGCCTGTATGTGCAGGCAGGGTACAACATCTTTGTCAGTGGCGGAACCGGTTCCGGCAAAACCACTTTCTTAAACATTCTATCCGATTTTATTCCCAAGGATGAAAGAATTATCACCATTGAAGACAGTGCGGAGCTGCAGATACAAGGCATTGAAAACTTAATTCGCTTAGAAACCCGGAACGAAAACGTGGAGGGCTGTCATGCCATTACCATAAGGGACTTGATTAAAAGCTCCCTGCGGATGCGTCCGGACAGGATAATTGTCGGGGAAGTCCGCGGCAGCGAGGCGGTGGATATGATTACGGCATTTAATACCGGACATGACGGCTCTATGTCAACCGGGCATGCAAACAGTGCCAGGGATATGTTAAGCCGTCTGGAAAATATGATTTTAATGGGAATGGACATTCCGCTGGCGGCGGTAAAACAGCAGATCGCTTCTGCCATTGACATCATGATACATCTTGGCAGGATACGCGATAAAAGCAGAAGAGTGCTGGAAATTACAGAAATTGACGGCATACAGGACGGAGAAATCAAGATGCACACTCTTTATGAGTTTACGGAGGATGCCTCTCCGCGGATTGGTATTTTGCAAAAGAAAGGACAACTGCAGCATGTGGAAAAACTTAAGGCAGCAGGTCTTATGCTATAAGAAGAAAAAGAGGGAGTACTTTGCCGCTGCAAAAAAAGGCATTGTCCTGTATAAAATCTATTATTTTACAGGAAAAGAAAAGGTAAAGTATCTGCTTTTGAGCCTTGGCTGTGTGTTGTTTTTATCCTGTTTCTTTTATGGAACGCCGTTTGTTGCGGTTCTGCTTCTGCCATTAGCTGTACGGATTTATGTCGGTATGCAGAATAACAGGCAGAAACAACGGAAAAGAGATTTGGAAATACAGTTTGGAGACTTCCTTATTTATCTGTCTGCCAATCTGCGGGCGGGTTTTTCTGTGGAAAATGCCTTTTTGGAGAGTGCCAAAGATATCCGCAGCCTGTACGGAGCACGGGGAATGGACAGCCGAAACCTTATAGGAGCCGAACTTAAGAAAATGGAAAAGGATTTTTCCTACAACAGACCGCTTGCGGGTTTTCTGACGGAGCTTGGAGAACGCAGTGATGTGGAGCATATCCGGGAATTTGGGGATATCTTTTCTCTTGCGGTAAAGAGCGGTGGAAATCTTCCTTCCGTTATTGAGTCTGCGGCAACCCTGATAGGGGATGAAATATCACTGAAACAGGAAATTGCCGTAGCTGTCAGCGGCAAACTGTTTGAACAGAAGATTATGAACATTATTCCCTTTTTACTGGCCGGTTATATTGAAATAGGAAATCCGGGTTTTTTCAAGGGCTTGTATGAGGGCGTTACCGGAAGAGGGGTCATGACGGTATGTCTGTTCTGTTATCTGGGAGCCCGCAGTCTTGCAGACCGCATTTTACTTGATATTTTATGACGGGAATACATAACGGAGAGCCGGGAGAAAGACAAAAGAATGGATAAAATGAAGAAACAGAAATACTGCGTGCTTATGGTGGTGGCGGGATGCCTGATTTCCCTGCTGCTTATGATACAGGACGGAGAAAAGGAGGTGCTGCGGGATGGCAGGTATATTTACAGAAATGAAGCAGGAAAAGGAGAACAGACAGTATGGTTGTCTGCAGAAAGTGAAGATGGCAAGCTGGCGGAAACAGAGCTGCGTATTCAGGAGAATAGGTACTCAGAAGCAGAGCTGTCGGTTCTGTATGAGAAGCTGCTAAAGGAGCTTCCGGAAATCGTACTGGGGGATAATGCTTCCTGGGACAGGGTATCGGAGGATTTATATTTACCGGAGAGGATGTCAGCTTATCCGTTTACCCTGACCTGGAGCAGCGACAATCCGCAGATTCTATCCGAAACCGGAACCTTGCTGCGCCAATCCTCCGTATCCGTAAGGCTTACCCTGACAACATCTTACTACTCGTTTGAAAGGGTAGTGAATTTTCCGGTTATGGTAGCGGAAAAGCCGCCGGAGTATGAAGAAGTGGTGGAAAGAACGGCAGAACAGGCGGAAGAAGCCAGCCGGGGAGAAAATGTGATTACCCTGCCGGAGGAAATCAACGGTGAAAAAGTGGTATGGAAAACCAAAAGGAAAGGAGGAAATCTATGGGCAGCAGGACTCGGAACAGGAGCAGCACTGTTTTACTGGTTTGGAACAGAGTGGCAGCAGAAAAAAGAACGGGAAAAGAAAATCGCTGTTATGGAAGAGGAATACCCAGCCATTGTCAATAAACTCACCCTCTATCTGGGAGCGGGTTTAAGTATCGGAAACAGTTGGAAGAAAATCGCGGAAAAAGGTTATGGTAAAAACCCTGTATATGAAGAAATGCTCTATGCAAGCAGGGAGATAGAAGGCGGAGTATCAGAAGCGGCAGCATTTGAAAATTTTGGCAAAAGAGTGGGACAGAAGCATTATGTAAAGCTGACAGCATTACTGACACAAAGTCTGCAGAAGGGAAATACCCAGTTGTTTAACACACTGCGTCAGGAGGTTACGGCGCTGTCGGAAGAAAGAAGCGCCGCATCCAGAAGAAAGGGGGAGGAGGCGTCGACCAGACTTCTTTTTCCCATGATGCTAATGCTTGCCATGACAATGGTACTGATTATGTATCCGGCATTTTTAGCTTTTTAACAATGAAAACAGGAGGATATTTATGAGAAAGAAAAAAGGATTTCAGGATTTTTTAAGAGAAGAAGACGGTATGGGAACGGTCGAGGTTATTTTGATAATTGTGGTTCTGGTGGGATTAGTTATCCTTTTCAAATCACAGATTACAGCTATTGTACAGTCCTTGTTCGGTAAGATTACGGCAAAGACGGACAAGCTGTAAAGGGAGGTATACAGATGAATAGCAGACGAAGCATGGCTTGTTCTGTGAGGGAGGGTTTGGGGAACGGATATCTGACAGTTTTTCTGACACTGATTTTGACGGTAATGTTGTCCTTCAGTATGACACTTATAGTGAGTGCCGGGGAAAATACCCGCCGGTTTGCGGCAGAGTGTGTGACGGATATCGGGATGAACAGCATTCTTGCAGAATATCATAGGGAGCTGCTGGAGCAATATAATGTTTTTTTCACAGATATTTCCTATGGCACACAGGTGATTGCCTATGAAAATATGACAGAACACCTAAAGAATTACATTAACCACAATCTGCAGGGTGATGACCTGTTTATGCAGGGAGTCTACGGAAATCTGATACATATGGAATTAGACAATATAGCGGTAAACGGCGCCCTTTCCGCCTGCGAGGAGGGAGGTATATCCCTGCGCAGACAGGCGGTGGATGCGATTAAACAGGATGTGGGCATCACGTATCTTGAAAAAACAGGTGAGTGGCTGGCTACCCTGCAGAGCTCGGGAATTATGGATATCAATCTGCTGGAGAAGCAGAAGGAAGCAGAGAAAAAAGTTGTGGAGCTGACCGGAAAAAAGATGGGTACATTGTTTGAGGAGGAAGAACAGGAAGACAATGCGGTAACTTTTTACGAAGCAGGTATTTTGAATCTGGTGGCGGACAGGGAAGAGCTGTCTGCCCGGGAAATAACGCTTTCCCAATATGCCTCGCACCGTGTGCATTTTGAAAGTGGCGGTCTTTCGGTGCCCGAGAGCTATGCGGATGATTTCTGGGATGAACTGTTTTTTCACGAATATATTATGTCCTATACCAGTCACTACGGAGAGAAAAATTCCGGGTCAGCATATGAAAAGAATTTCGGGCTGGCATATGAAACGGAGTATCTTCTTGCGGGAAAGGCAAAGGATATTGATAACCTCAAAGCTGTTGCCGGTCAGATACTGGCAATCAGGGGCGGCGCCAATCTGATTGCCCTTATGCAGGATGAAGGCAAAAAACAATATGTACAGATACTGGCGTTTTCCATGGCATCCTTACTGGGAATACCGGAAGCAGAGGAAGTACTGGAAGAACTGTTGAAAATTATCTGGGCTATGGCGGAAGCCTTGTATGATGTTACCATACTTTTGCAGGGAGGCAGAATTCCTGTCATCAAACAGCCGGAGGAATGGCATTATTCCATGGAAAATGCCCTTAACTTTGTGAGACCGGAGACAGGGCAGACCAAGATAACGGATGGACTTTCTTATGAAGATTACTTACGAATTCTTCTGTGTTTCCACGGGAAAGAAGAACTGACCATGCGTATGGCAGATGTTATGGAAATGAATATCCGGAATACTCCCGGAAATGAAAATTTCTGTATGGACGGCTGCTTTGAGTCTTTTCGGGTACAAATTGTCTATCGCGGTGAGCGGGACAAAAAATATACCATAGATAGAACCTATGGGTATTGAGCCTATTTATAAACAGTGGAAAAAGAAAGTGGGGATGTCCCTTTTATGGGAAAAAACAAATTTCTCTCATCAACTTATAATCGAATAAGCACAAAACATCCTTCTCGATTTCTCACAAATATATTCCATTATGTTTGTAAGAACTACTCCTTAAACAAAATACATTCCATAAGAGGGATATCCCCACTTTCTTTTGTACGGGGAAGCATGACCGTGGAGGCGGCGATGGTTCTTCCGTTGTTTCTGTTCTGCTTTCTCAATCTGTTTTCAATCTTAAATATCTACAGTCTGCAAACGACCCTGATGGCAGCGCTGCGGGAAACGGGGCAGGATTTATGTGTGTATGGTTATGCCTATGAGCGGATGGTACAGGAAGAGGATGATGAAGGACTGGAGGCATTTGCGGAAAACATTGCTTTTTCCTACAGTTATGTAAAGTATAAGGTAGAAAACTATTGCGGCAAAGAGTATCTGGAACAATCGCCGTTGAGCTATGGAAGGAAAGGGCTTGTTTATGCTGATTCCTCCGTATTGCAACAGGGAGATATTGTGGATCTGGTTGTATCTTACCGGGTTTCGCCACTTATAGACCTGGCTGGGTTCCGGCCGAAATGGTTTTACAGCCGGTATTACGGGAGAGCCTGGACGGGCTATGATGTGGAGACAGCCAAACGGGAGGAAATGGTGTATGTAGCAGAGTATGCCAGAGTTTTTCACAAAGAACCTTCCTGTACCTACATCAATCTTTCTGTCCATAGCGTAACTGCGGATGCATTGCCGGCGTTGACCAATGCCGAGGGGAAGCATTATAAGCCTTGTGAAACATGCAGACCGGACAAAGAACAGGTACTTTATATTACGCAGGAAGGAAACCATTATCACGGAAATGCCGGATGCCGGGGACTGAAACGCACGGTTTACATGGCAAAAAGGAAGGACGTGGAGGGCAGCTTAAGCCCCTGCGGAAGATGCTATCCGTAAGTGTTGGTATAAGGAATGAAAGCACAAGGCGTTAAAAGCAGGAGATTAAGATATTCATAAGGGAAGGAACGTGGAAGAAATGAATTTGGAAATTTGGCAGGAAATAGGCAGCATAGGTATTCTTGCAATCAGCACATTCTGGGATATCCGCTTTAAGAAAATACCTTTATATCTAATGGCAGCAGGTATACTCCCCGGACTTATTCTTCTGGGATTACGCCTCGGACAGAGCACGGGCAGCACCTTTGGTGGAAAATTGATGGAAACAGCCGCCTGCTTTCTGCCCGGTTTATTTTTACTGATACTTTCTTTTCTGACAGAAAGAAAGGTAGGCATGGGAGATGGACTCCTGCTTCTTATCATAGGTGCCATGGAGGGAGCAGGAATTACCGGATTTGTCTTCTGCTGGGGACTGTTTCTGCAATCTCTTTTTGCGGTTGTTTTAGTCATCCTGAGGAAAGCAGACAGGAAGACGGAGCTGCCTTTCGTACCGTTTCTTTTAATGGGGAGGTTGATATTGTTTGTTATGTGAAAGTTCAGCAAAAGCGGAGAAATGGTACGGTAAAGCCCTTCCCGGGTATATGACATTGGAGGCAACTTTTATTCTGCTGCTAACATTTACCGTTATTTTATTCCTTTTCTATGCCGGTATTTATAATTACGACAAATGTGTCATAAAACAGAATGCCTATATAGCAGCACTGCGAGGCAGCAGGACCTATGCTGAGAATGCAGACCGGGTACCTGCCCTGAGCAAAGAAAATTTCGAGGAGCTTTCCAAGGACTCTTATGTGGGACTGTCTTATGACTATCAGGTGGAATATGTGGGCAGCATCCAGAGGAAAGCAGCGGTTTCTCTGTCCGGTCATATGGAGGTTCCGGTAAAAGCCTATGAAAATCTGTTTCCGGCAGACGGATGGGACATACAGGAGACGGTGGAAAGCGGCTGCAGGGATCCGGTTTATCTGTTGCGCTTCTGCCGCCGCATCATCAGGAAAAAGCAAAACCAATAAAATATACAGAGGAGCAGAAAAACATGGAAAAAGAATATATCAGCAGCTACAACAGAAATTATCTGAAGATAAAGCCACAGGGAGAACTGCAAGGGAAGCTGCGTTATCAGTATCAGATTTTAACGGGAAAGAAGCTGGATGGCATTCTGGGAGCGGATTTTCATATTCATAATGGAGAAAGTGGGTTGTATTACGATATTACCGGCAAGGTAAACCTGCCGACACTGTTTTCCAAAAAGAAAATCAATCTTGATTTTATGAATCGTTTTATCAGCAGTCTGGAAACCGCATTGTGGTCTTTGGAGCAGTACCTGCTGGATGAAAGAAATCTGATGCTGCAGCCGGAATACCTGTATGTGGATATGGATAATATGCAGAACCAGAGCAGTCCGGAGGGAAGTCTGTATTTTGTATATTGTCCGTATTTTACGGAAACAGAGGAAAGAGATGTAGAACCCCTTTTTACTTTTTTGCTGGAAAAGGCGGAGGAAGAGGATGCTGAGCTTATGGACGCCATTTTCAATCTGTATGCGGCATGGGAAAATCTTGGGGAGCAGTTTCGGGGCGAGTCCTTATTGCACGCCTGGCCTATGGAAACAAGCAGCGGAACAGAAGGAGCAGGCGTAAGGGATGCAACAGGCATAAAGGGAGATAAAGGTAACAAAGACAGAGAAAAGCTATCCGGCGAAAATACATATGCCATGGTACGGGAAGAGAACATGCATTATGAAGAAAAGGCGGACAGAAGGACATATGGCAACGATGCAGAAAAAGAGGACAGGATGCTGTATGGTAATGACGAAGAAAAAGAGGAACGGAAACTGTACGGCAACGGCAGACAGAACAGGAGGGTGCTTACCCTTACCCGGTTTCCGGTAATTATCGGACGGAAGCCGGAGTATGCGGATCTGGTCATCAACGAGCCGTCCGTTGACAGCATGCATGTTAAAATTCTGGAAGAGGACGGCCATATTTATATGGAAGATATGAATGCTGCATCAGGAACCTTCAAGAACGGCATACAGCTCAGACCCTATGAAAGAGTCGAACTTCTTAGGGAAGATGAGATAAAATTCGGAAAGCTGGAATTTACATATCGATAAAATCTGTAAATTCAGGTATTGACACCAACTTGGTACCAAGTTATCGGGACGCGGACAAATCCGGGGCATGACGACATCCGTTTCGCTCTGGACGGTCAGTGCCATAGGAATTGCAGTGGGAGCCGGGCTGTATATCTGCAGTGTGGTGACGGTCATATTGATTATGCTGATAAATCACGTACTGGTTTATATCAGCCATTATCAGGAAGAAATGAACAAAGAAATCGCTTTTTATGTGGAAATCAAAGAAGGCGATGCCGTGAAGGAACTGGTCGCCTACCTAAAGGACGGAGGCTACAAGCTTTCAAGTATTTTTCCTTTTTGGCTCCCGGTTTCTGCCGGGAGTCTTTTTATTGACAGTCCTCTTTAGAAATGATACCCTTTTTATTGTAGTAAAGTTTCGTTGCATCGGAGATTGTTATGGACTTAAAAGAAAGCAAGGCGTATGTCAGCACAGGTATTGTGGCACTGAACGCCATTATATTTCTCATATGTACATTTACCGGAAATTTGTTATATAATATAGGGGAAATCAGTCCTCAGCTCTTTTTTGAAGGCGGTCAGTATTACCGGATATTTACATCCATGTTTCTGCATGCGGATATTGAGCACATTGCCAGCAATATGATTATTTTGTTCGGCTTAGGCATGATGATGGAAAAAGAAACGGGACACGTAACCTTTGGTGTTCTCTATTTTCTGACCGGCATCATAGGAAATGCGGCTTCCCTGTTCTACAAAATCTATATGGGAGAATGGGCGGTAGCTTCCCTGGGAGCAAGCGGCGCTGTATTCGGCATGGAGGGAGTACTTTTAGCCTTTGTCATGCAGTATCCGGAGAGGATGCGGTATGCTTCGTGGGAAAAGATAGCCATTATGGTCATTTATTCTATTTATTGCGGCATCCGTTCCGAAAACATTGACAACGCGGCGCATATCGGCGGCTTTGCATCGGGATTTTTGCTGGGACTGCTTGTCTGTATAGTGCGCAAGGCAAGAAAACCGAAAAAAGGATACTGGAAGTAAGCATTCAGGCTATGAAAGGATGACAGGCATTTATGAAAATAAACATTTACTATGGCGGACGGGGACTTATCAATGACCCTACCTTATATGTAATGAACAAAATGCAGGAAGTGCTGGAAGAACTTCGTGTGACGGTGGAGCGCTTTTACCTGCAGGAGTTAAAAAATAATATCACCACCCTGCCGCAGACACTTAAGGATGCCGACGGCATTATTTTAGCGTCCACAGTGGAATGGTACGGCATCGGCGGCTATATGCAGCAGTTTCTGGATGCCTGCTGGCTGTATGGGGACAAGGAAAAAATCGGCAAAATCTATATGTGCCCCATTGTGATGTCTACAACCTACGGGGAAAGAGAAGGCAAATTAAACCTTGCCACCGCATGGGAAATCTTAGGCGGACGTCCCTGCAGCGGTATATGCGGCTACATCCCGGACACAACCGAGCTGGAAACCAATAAGGGATATCTTACTATTATTGAAAAGAAAGCGGAAAATATGTACCGTACCATCAATCAGAAGATGGTAAGCTTTCCGTCCAGCAATCAGGCAGTGAAAAATACGGTATCCAGCATGCCGGGCATCGAACTGACACCGCAGGAGTCGGAGCAGCTTTCCCAGTACGTTTCCGATGATGTTTATATGCAGACGCAGAAAACGGATATACAGGAGCTTACCAGCCTGTTTAAGGACATGATGGAAGACACACCGGAAGCCTCCCAGGAAAATAAGGTGGCTTTTGAAAGAGCGTTTAAGCCGCAGCAGGGATTGCAGGCGACTTATAAATTATTTGTAGGGGAAGGAAAAACACCTCTTACCATCGTGGTAAACGGCGATGAAATCAACTGTGACCACGATGATGCTAAAGAAGCGGACGTGGAAATCCGCCTGGATAAACCGGTGTTAGAGGATATTTTCGCCGGCAAGATGAGCTTCCAGAGAGCTTTCATGGCGGGAGAAATGAAGATGAAGGGTGAATTCCGCATTTTAAGGGCTATGGACCAGATTTTTGTGTTTCAATAAATAATAGATAGAATGGAGAATGTGCACTATGAAAAAAGATGATTGTATTTTCTGTAAAATTGCCAATGGAGAAATCCCTTCCAAAACATTGTATGAAGACGAGGATTTCAGAGTTATTCTGGACCTGGGGCCCGCGACCAGGGGACATGCCCTGATTTTACCCAAGGAGCATGCGGCAAATCTGTATGAACTTCCTGACGAAACAGCGGCAAAAGCCATGATACTTGCCAAGAAAATGGGTACCCGCATGGTAGAAAAGCTTCATGCAGACGGATTGAACCTTGTGCAGAATAACGGAGAAACTGCAGGTCAGACCGTTTTACATTTCCACCTGCATTTAATTCCCCGTTATCAAAATGACGGACAGCATATCCTCTGGACTCCGGGTACTGCCACACAGGAAGAATTAGAAGCCGCTTGTCAGGAGATTGTAAAAGAATGAGAACAATTCAGGTACAGCAGATAACAGAACAGATTAAAGAAATGTGCATTCAGGTCAATCATTACCTTTCGGAAGATATGAAGGAGGCTTTGCAGAATGCACAGGCAGGTGAGAAATCTCCGTTAGGATGTCAGATACTTTCCCAACTTCAGGAAAATCTTAAAATTGCCGGAGAAGATATGATTCCTATTTGTCAGGATACCGGTATGGCGGTTGTTTTCCTGAAGGTTGGTCAGGATGTTCATTTGGAAGGCGGTTCTATAGAAGATGCCGTAAATGAAGGGGTAAGGCAGGGCTATACGGAAGGTTACCTCCGCAAGTCCGTGGTAAAAGACCCTTTAATCCGGGAGAATACCAGGGACAATACGCCTGCAGTTATTCATTATGAAATTGTGCCCGGAGATAAAGTGACCATTACGGTGGCGCCGAAAGGCTTTGGCAGTGAAAATATGAGCCGTGTTTTCATGTTGAAACCGGCTGACGGTATAGAAGGTGTAAAGAATGCCGTTCTGACGGCAGTGAAGGATGCAGGTCCCAATGCATGTCCGCCCATGGTTGTGGGTGTAGGCATCGGCGGCACCTTTGAAAAGTGCGCCCTGATGGCAAAACAGGCATTAATGCGTCCGGTGGGCTCTCATTCGGATATTCCTTATGTAAAGGAAATGGAAGAAGAACTGTTATCCAGAATAAACGGGCTGGGAATCGGACCCGGCGGTCTGGGCGGAACAACAACCGCACTTGCCGTGAATGTAAATACTTATCCTACGCATATCGCGGGTCTGCCGGTGGCGGTAAACATCTGCTGTCATGTGAACAGACATATTGTGAGGGAAGTATAAAGGAGAAGAGATGGATAAATACATACAGACTCCGCTTACGGAGGAAATTGCACAGACATTGAAAGCCGGCGATTATGTGTATATTACCGGTACGATTTATACAGCACGGGATGCGGCGCACAAGCGCATGCAGGAAGCTCTGGACGCAGGAGAACCGCTTCCTATTGAGATGAAAGACAACGTGATTTATTATATGGGCCCCTCCCCGGCAAGAGAAGGCAGACCCATTGGCTCCGCCGGTCCTACAACGGCAAGCCGCATGGATAAATATGCACCTAAACTGCTGGATTTGGGATTAAGGGGTATGATTGGAAAAGGCAAGCGCTCTAAGGAAGTTCTGGATGCCATTGTAAGGGACAAAGCCGTCTATTTTGCGGCAGTAGGAGGGGCAGGCGCTTTACTTTCCAAAGCAATACAGTCATCGGAAGTTGTGGCGTATGATGATTTGGGAACAGAGGCTATCCGTAAGTTACAGGTGAAGGATTTCCCTGTTATTGTAGTTTGTGACACCGAAGGAAATAATTTATATGAAACAGCCGTAAAGGCGTATGCGGAAAATTAGGGATATTTTATAAATCAAGGCGATTGCAGATAGGAAAAGAAGATGAAAAGAATTCTTTTAATGGTGTTAAGACTCTTTTATTTTGCACCCATTGCCGTATGGAGAATAGGAAGATACGGCAAACAGGAGGGCAAGTACGAAGAGGCCTACGAATATATTAAAATGGCAACCAGGAAAGCCACCCGCGCCGGACGGGTCGACATAGAAGCTTACGGGCTGGAAAATCTTCCGGAGGAAGACGGCTTTGTATTCTTTCCCAATCATCAGGGGATGTTTGATGTGCTGGTGTTTTTACAGACATGTCCCAGACCGTTTGCTTTTGTTATGAAAAAGGAAGCAAGTAATATTATTCTGTTAAAGCAGGTGAGTCAGGCGCTGGGTTCCTATGCCATGGACAGAGCCGATATAAAGCAGTCCCTGCAGGTTATCAATCATGTGGCGGAGGATGTGAAAAACGGAAAGAACTTCCTGATTTTCCCGGAAGGCACCAGAAGCAGGCGGGGAAATAAACTGCTTGACTTTAAGGGCGGCAGCTTCAAGTGTGCCGTGAAGGCAAAGTGTCCCATTGTGCCCTGCGCACTGGTAGACTCTTACAAACCGTTTGATGAGAGTTCCATTAAAAGAGTAAAGGTGAAGATATCCTATCTTCCTCCTATTTATTATGAAGAATATAAAGATATGAAGACACCGGAGATAGCGGCAGAAGTAAAGAGAAGAATCGAGCAGGAAATCAGCAGGATAACGGGGGAACCGGCAGGTGAATAATAAAGAGTAAGCCTGCAAAAAAAGTATTTGACAAAAACTACGTACCTATGTATAATAACATTTGCGTCACCGAAAGGGATGCATCATACTTGACAGAGGCATTCGGATTATGGAGAAATACTCAAGAGGCCGAAGAGGCGCCCCTGCTAAGGGTGTAGGTCGGGCAACCGGCGCGAGGGTTCAAATCCCTCTTTCTCCGTTTAGCAGCCAATGCCAAAAACAGAAGTGTCCGGCGGATGCTTCTGTTTTTTTGAGAAATACCTTGTCTTTCAAAACTTTGAAAAAAGTTGAAAATAGTTATTGACAAGAAGGACAAGTTGTTTTATTATAAAAGTCCCCCGTCTGTGGAACACAAAACTGCCGGTGAAAAAAGTCAAAAAACTTCAAAAAAGTTGTTGACAAACGAAAGAACTCATGGTATTCTAAATGAGTTGCGGCTCGAGAGAGTCGAAAGCACAGAACCTTGACAAATAAACAGCA
>JABLTO010077444.1_pt1 | contig 74477 bp, 64 predicted proteins | sample 7160091 | NCBI WGS metagenome assembly JABLTO01 (sample SAMN14651225, study PRJNA627086) | human gut metagenome | isolation source: feces | host: Homo sapiens
GTCAAGACAGCACAGCGTACCGCAAAGGCGGCGCAGAAAACAGCGCAGGCTACGGTCAAGGCTTCTCAAAGGGCAGTTCAGGCGGCACGGGCGGCTGCAAAGGCGGCAGTCGTTACAGCGAAAGCGATTGCAAAAGCGATAGCGCTTGCGGTCAAGGCGATTATCGCCGGAACAAAGGCGTTGATTGCCGCAATCGCCGCAGGCGGCTGGATAGCGGTTTTGGTGATTATCGTGATTTGCCTGATCGGTATGATTATCGGCTCCGTGTTTGGTATCTTTTTCTCAGGCGAGGATTCCGGTACAGGTATGAGTATGCAGACCGTTGTGCAGGAAATCAATACCGAATACGATACCAAATTGCAGGACGAAAAAAACTCGGTATCTTATGATGTCCTTGAAATGAGCGGCAGCCGTGCCGTTTGGAAAGAGGTGCTTGCGGTATACTCGGTCAAGGTCAACACCGATCCGGACAATCCCCAAGAGGTCGCAACGATGGACGAATCGAAAAAGCAGCTTCTCACGGACATCTTTTGGGAGATGAACGAAATAAGTTCCAGCACCGACACCAAAACCGAGACGGTCATTACCGAAACCGATGACGGTCACGGAAATATCGTGGAGACGGAAAGCACGGTCACGCAAACTTATCTGTATATCACGGTCAGTCATAAAACCGCCGATGAGATGGCGGCTCAGTATGGTTTTAATGAGGAACAGAAAGAGTATCTCGCAGAGCTGCTTGCTGATGAAAACAATTCATTGTGGTCGCAGGTGCTTTACGGGATTACGGGGACAGACGATCAGATCGTAACCGTTGCGCTTTCCCAAATCGGAACAATGGGCGGCGATCCGTACTGGTCTTGGTACGGTTTTAATTCCCGTGTCGAGTGGTGCGCTTGCTTCGTTTCGTGGTGCGCTAACGAGTGCGGATATATTGACGCCGGCGTGATTCCGAAATACGCAGGCTGCGTCAACGGCGTACAATGGTTTAAGGACAGAGGGCAATGGCTGGATAACAGCGCAGAGCCTACGCCGGGGATGATTATCTTCTTCGATTGGGCGGACGAAAGTGGTCAGGACGGATTATCCGACCATACGGGTATCGTTCAAAAGGTGGAAAACGGCAGAGTTTACACAGTTGAGGGCAACTCCGGAGATTCTGTTCGTCAGAATAGTTATCCGGTTGGGTATTACGAAATACTTGGTTATGGTGCGCCTGCCTATTGATCGGAAGGTAAGAAAATAAGCCGCTTGCAGAAATGCAGGCGGCTTGATTACATATATTCCATGATAAATGGGCTATTTTTCTTGAAAAAGAAGCGGGAATATGATATTATAAATTAAGGTAAGTTAAAACTAACCGCCTAAGGAGAGCCTATTTATGAGTGGTATGAACTTTAATCAAGAATGGTATGGTAGTCAGGCAAAAGTATTAACACAGGTTCCTGATTGCATTATAGTAGATTATGGCTGTAAAGGCCGTGGAATCGTCAAAAACTATAATCTTTTTGAAGGAATACAGCTTTGCTTTTTAGATTTTGATACAGACGAAACAATGGTATCCAAAAATTTCAATTCAGATATTATTCAGATTACTCATTGCCGCTCGGGACGATATGAATGTGAATTTCTAAATCATACCGTATCCTATTTACCAGAGGGCTATTTTGGAGTAGCAGGAACACAGTATCTGCCGATTTCCTTCTCTTTTCCACTGAAGAAATATATTGGAGTTAGTCTTGTAATTGATAAGCAAGCTTTGTCCGATGAAACCCGGAAAATGATGAAAGCAATTCCCATTGACCTTGATAGGATTGGAACAACTCTGGGGATAGAAAAGAAATGGTATGTGAATGAAACTCCCCCAAAACTTCAACATCTTTTTTCGGAGTTGTACGAAGCTGATAAAGATGAGTCAATGGGCTATTTCAAAATAAAAGCTATTGAACTGTTATATCATATGGATCAATTGACGCAGCTAAACGGTTATGATTTCAAATATTTTGACAAAAAGCAAATACAATTAACTAAAGCAATTCGTGAATATCTGATTACGCATTTGGATGAGAAAGTATCTTTGGAACAATTGGCCAAGAATGCCCATCTTAATCTTTCCGTATTTCATATGATTTTTGCTCATATCTATGGCGATACACCTTATTCTCATCTAAAAAAATATAAAATGAATCTTGCTGCACAAATGCTTACAGATGGGAAAGCTAAAATAGGTGACATAGCCTTAGAACTTGGATACAGTAACGCAAGCAAATTTGCCAAAGCATTTCAATCGGTGTACGGGGTGCTTCCGAAAGATTATCGAAAAAAAGATAGATAGCAAGAACGGGCTATTTTTAGCTCCTAAAAAAATGAATGGAGCAGAAAAGAAAAATCTTTTCGTGTATAATGAGTTGGTGCGGTTAGCTATGGCTAACCTAACTGGCTCATTTTTTATTTGGAGGTGGTACTCTGCTTACGATAGATACACGAATCAAGCTTCTTTTATTTGTCCTAATTAACTTTATGGTATTTGGGCTAAAAGACTTTATTCTTGGCAGTGTGTGCTTTTTATTTATTTGTGTTTTATCTTGCCTGATGGGACAGAAAAAGCTTGTGTGGAAGTATATCATTTTTTATGTGATAGTTGCTGCTATACAACAACTCTGCTCTTATTTACCACAGGCAATTGAAACAATCTTGTCTGTTTTCACCTTATTTATTCGTGTTATGATTCCTGTGGTACTTTTTGCTTCCACTTTTATAGCTACTACTAAAGTAAGTGAACTGATTGCTGCAATGTATTCCTTAAAAATACCTCGGAGCATTACCATCACTTTTGCTATGGTGTTACGTTTTTTCCCTACTTTTAGTGAGGAAATTCATAATATTTATGACGCTATGAAATTGCGTGGTATTAAAGTGTCATGGAAAAATATTTTTACACGTCCATTACTGTTGTTAGAAGCAATGGCAGTACCAATAGTTATGCGTTCGGCTTCTATTGCAGAGGAATTGTCAGCTTCAGCCGTTACACGAGGAATAGATAATCCTGCACAGCGTACATCGTTCATTCGCTTAAAAATACATAAGAGAGATATACTTGTACTGCTTGTCTTTATAGTAGCTTTTATTGTTTTGTTTTACTTTAAGTATCAAATATATGGGAGGATATAAAATGATTAATATTGACCATGTATCTTTCCAATATTCCGGGGCAGAAAAGGAAAACCTACGAGATTTTACACTGCAAATTTCTAAAGGCGAATGTGTTGTATTAACAGGTGAGTCGGGATGTGGAAAGACGTGTGTTACAAGACTAATTAACACCTTAATCCCTCATTTTTATGATGGAGAATTAAAAGGAAAAGTCAGCATTGACGGAGTAGATACTACTACGATCCAACCTCACGATCTATCTGATAAAATTGGCTCTGTTTTTCAAAATCCTCGCAGTCAGTTCTTTAGCTTGGATACAGATAGCGAAATCGTTTTTGGAATGGAAAATAAAGGGCTTCCTTACCAGACAATGCTGCAACGTTACCAGCAGACAATTCAGGAACTACATATTGAGAAGCTGCAAAATCGTAATCTATTTGATTTGTCGGGCGGTCAAAAACAAACTATTGCTTTTGCAAGTGTTTATGCACTAAATCCCGATATTTTTGTTTTAGACGAGCCTTCTTCCAACCTTGATCCTGAAGCAATCCAAGAGCTACGGCGATTGCTCCTTTTGATTAAGGCTCAAGGAAAAACAATTATTGTTTCAGAACACAGACTTTATTTCTTAAATGGAATTGCTGATCGTATCATCCTTATGGAGTTTGGCGAATTGAAAAAGATTTGGAGTGCTAAAGAATTTGAGCAATTGACAACACAACAAGTCAAGGACTTAGGTCTTAGAAGTTATACTCCGACAAAGTTATCTTTACCGGAAAAGTCTCCAGAAAGAAAAGATGTGCCTGCCATTGAAGTAAAAGAGCTTTCGGTTGGATATGAAAAGGGCGAGGCAGTAGCACATCAATTAAATTTTTCTGTCTATCGTGGAGAAATCGTTGGGATAGTTGGAAAAAATGGCTGTGGAAAGACAACATTAGCTCGAACGATATGCGGATTACAAAAAGAATTACAAGGAGAAGTCTTTTTTTCGGGGGAAACTGTGTCTTATAAAAAACGAATCAGAAAGGCTTATCTTGTTATGCAAGACCCCGACTATCAGCTTTTTACAGATAGTGTTTATCAAGAGTTAAAACTTGCCCTGTCGGATCGTAAAGAACAGGACGAAAAAATGATAGATGACATCTTAGATGAATTAAATCTTTCTATCTATAAAGAACGTCATCCAATGTCATTATCTGGAGGTCAGAAACAGCGTACTGCAATAGGCGTAGCAGCTTTACGTGATTCAGAGGTAATTATTTTTGACGAACCTACCAGTGGACTCGACTATAAAAACATGGAAAGTGTCGCAAAAATATTGCGTACATTGGCGCAACGGGGAAAGGCTATTTTAGTCATCTCTCATGACAACGAACTATTGATGAAGATTTGTTCCCGAATCATTCGGATTGAGGAACACACTTCATCTTAGTTATAAAATTATTAAGGAAAGGGGTCTTATCTCATGAACGACCAAGCAAAACCTGTCGGAACATCCGACAAAATGAAAGCAAAGGATTTTATTACACTTGGCATTTTTACGGTGCTGTTTTTTGCGGTGGTGATGATTTGTATCTTCGCTTCTGCTGCGACTGTTGTAACCTTTGCGTTCGGCAGCGCAATTGCAGCACTTCCCGGAGGCATTATTTATATGCTTATGCGGGCAAAAGTGCCGAAGGCGTGGAGTATTCTTTTAAGCGGTGTGGTTATTGGATTGATCGAATTTTTGATAGGAGCAGGATGGGCAGTGGCTGTCGGATTTATTGCCGGAGCAATTATTGCCGAATTGCTTGCACGAATCGGTCATTATAAGAGCTTTTGGCTGAACACCATCGGGTACTCTGTGTATATGACATTCTTTGCTCTTGGTACATATCTTCCAATGGTTATTATGTCTGGTTATGTGGATGATATGTCAACGTCAAATGGAGTAAGTGCGGAATATCTTACCGAACTTCACAGCTTTATGAATGGTACGATGATCGTTATTATTGCGATTGTAACTTTCGTGGCTGGTATCATTGGAGCACTTATTGCAAAAGGTGTATTTAAAAAGCATTTTCAAAAAGCCGGTATCGTATAAAAATTTGCTTCCTCAGTGTTTCATAACATTTTGGTATTTTCGGGCTATTTTTGCACCCGAAACGAAATTATGGAGTAGAAGCCCCATACAAAACTTGATAGAATAGTTGGTGAGGTTAGGAGTTGCTAACCTCACCATAATTTTTTAAGGAGGGCTTTTGCTATGGCAAACTCAAAAACAAAACAGCCAAAGCCGAAAAGTGGATTAGCCCGCTGTATGGAGTTGGCTTCTGACCGAAAAGGTCTAATTTTTCTGTCAGCAATTCTTTCCTCGCTGGCAGCTATCGCCTCGTTTATTCCATACATAGCGGTGTACTTTATGATCCGCACCATCATCGGCGTTTATCCAAATCTTGAACAGTTAGACATGAGCATTGTATTGAATTATGGCTGGCTGGCATTGGCGGGGATAGTAGCAAATATACTGCTATATTTTTTGGCTATTTTTAGTTCTCATATGGCGGCTTTTGGAACCTTATATGAGTTAAAGGTTTTATTCGCTAACCATATTACAAAAATCCCATTAGGCTATCATCTTACGATTGGAAGCGGACGTTTGCGGAAAATCATGGATGAAAACATTGAAAGTGTAGAAGGTTTTATTGCTCACCAATTCCCCGATTTTGTTGCTTCTGTAACTGCGCCTATCGTAATGGTGGTTATATTATTTACAGTAGATTGGCGTTTTGGAATTGCTTCTTTAGCCGGAATTATCCTTGCTTTTATTGCAGAATTCATAGGATATGGCAGCGGAGCAATGAAAGAAAATATGGGGAAGTATCAGACTGCATTGGAAGAAATGAATAATGCTTCTGTTGAATATGTCCGTGGTATGCCTGTTGTAAAAGCCTTTAATCAGACTGCTTCTTCTTTTAGAAAATTAAAAGACGCTATCAGTGGATATACGGAATGGGTATTAAAGTTCTCGCTTGGATGGCAAAACTGTATGCCTGCTTTCACTACTATTATCAATAATATTTATTTGATATTGATTCCCGTTGGCGTTCTTATTGGTGCCAATACATCTGATTTTTCAGGCTTTGCAATGAGTTTCATTTTCTATTTGCTTTTTGTTCCGGCAATTGCGGGAGTACTCAACAAAATTATGTATATTTCAGAGTCTTTTATGCAGATCAACGGTAATGTGGCAAGAATGGACGAAATCCTGAATATACCGGAAATGGCGGAAACTGATCACCCGAAAAAGCCTGTCAATGATGATATTGAATTTAATGATGTCAGCTTCTCTTATACTGGTAGCGCTGATGAAAATGCTCTTGAAAATGTATCATTTTCCGCTAAACAAGGACAGATTACTGCAATCGTTGGCCCGTCAGGTGGCGGTAAGAGTACAATCGCAAACTTAATTTCCCGTTTTTGGGATGTATCTTCCGGTAGTATTACGATTGGCGGCGTAGATGTTCGGGACATGGCAGAAAATGACCTAATGCGCCATGTTAGTTTTGTGTTCCAAGATATTTTCCTGTTTAAGCAAAGTATCTTGGATAATATCCGTATGGGCAATCCTCAAGCAAGTGAGGAACAAGTTGTTGCTGCCGCAAAAGCAGCACAATGCCATGACTTTATATCGAGATTACCAAAAGGTTATCACACAGTAGTAGGTACTAAAGGCGTTCATTTGTCTGGTGGTGAGCGTCAAAGAATTGCAATTGCGAGAGCTATCATCAAAAATTCCCCCATTATTGTACTTGATGAGGCAACTGCATTTAGCGATCCTGAAAATGAGTATCTTATCCAGAAAGCATTTGAAAAACTAATGCAAGGGAAAACAGTTATTATTATTGCACATCGGCTTTCTACCATTCGTAATGCTGACCACATCATTGTGATGGAAAAAGGGCATTTGATAGAGGAAGGCAAGCATGACGACTTAGTTGCTGCTGGTGGACGATATGCAAAGATGTGGAATCATTATACCGAAGCAATTGATTGGAAAATTAGTGGGAAGGCGGTGTAATCATGAGCAGACTACAAAAAGCACTTTTTTTATCAGATAAAGGCTATGCAGACTTGAAAAAGGCTATATTTGCTTGCACTCTAACAAATCTGGCAATGCTTTTACCTTTCTGTGTCACGGTTATGATTTTCAATGAAATCCTAACACCTTTTGTTTCCGGTGGTGAAATTCAGTGGAATCATATATGGTTACTTTGGGGTGTTGGCATTATATCCGCAGTTTTAGTATTTCTGGCGGCAAAAAATGATTACCGAAAAACTTATATTGCGTCTTACAAAGAATCAAATACAACTCGCCTAAGAATAGCAGAACATCTTAGAAAACTTCCGATGAGTTTCTTTAACACGAAAGATTTGTCGGAGCTTACTACCAATATGATGTCTGATTGTAGCAGCATGGAATCTCTGCTCAGCAGCACTATTCCCCCATTGATTGCGAATGGTATTACAGTGACATTGACTTGTATTTTGCTTGCTTTTTTTGACTGGCGGCTTGCTCTATGCGTATTCTGCACAGTCCCTATTGCTTTCTTGGTCATCTGGCTGAGCCGAAAACATCAAAAAACGCTGTTCGAGAAACAGCTTAACGCAAAACTGGCTGCGTCCGATCAGGTGCAGGAATACTTGGAAGGCATGAAAATTATTAAATCCTGCGGTCTGAGCGGCTCTCATTTCAAAACTTTGGATAAAGCACTCTTGACAATGAAAAAAATTGCGATAAAAGTTGAAATGGCTGTGGGCGTATTCATGTCAAGTGCAAGTATGATTTTGCAGGCAGGAATTGGCATTACTATCTTTGTCGGTGCGTTGCTGCTGACAAATGGGCAAATTGAGTTGCTTCCGTTATTGATGTTTTTATTGATGGTAACTCGGATTTATGGCCCAATCCTTGCAATCCTCGCCAATCTCTCCTCTCTGCTGAATTTGAATGTAGTAACAAGCCGTATGCGTACCCTTTTAACTACGCCAGCTATGGCAGGGGAGGGAAAAACCGTACCAAACTGCGATATTGAACTTTCCCATGTATCTTTCTCTTACAATAAAGATGAGGTAATTAAGGATGTATCCTGCAAAATTCCTCAAGGCAGTGTTACTGCGCTGGTAGGCCCATCCGGTAGTGGCAAAAGCACGATTTCTAAGCTAATAGCTCGTTTTTGGGATGTTCAAAAAGGTGAAATCAAGGTAGGTGGAAAAGACGTAAAAACAATGGAACCGGAATGCCTAATGTCCTATATGTCTTTTGTATTTCAAGATGTGACGCTTTTTAATGATACGGTAATGAACAATATTAGGCTTGGAAATCCGAATGCTACTGACGAACAAGTAATTGCTGCGGCAAAAGCCGCTTACTGCGATGAGTTCGTCCGTGAAATGCCAGACGCTTATCAGACTATACTTGGAGAAAATGGAAGCACACTTTCCGGTGGTGAGCGTCAGAGAATATCCATCGCTCGTGCGCTACTTAAGAATGCACCCATTATTCTTTTGGACGAAGCAACTGCGTCCCTTGATCCTGAGAATGAAGTTCTTGTCCAAAAGGCTATTGCTAAATTAGTTGAAGGTAAAACTGTAATTATGATTGCCCATCGGCTCCGCACCGTAGTTGACGCCGACCAGATTCTTGTATTGGATGAGGGAAAACTCGTAGAACAAGGAACGCATGAGGAACTAATGCGCGAGAAGGGATTATATCAAAAATTGTTCCATATCCAACAAGAAAGTCTTGGATGGGCGGTATAGCGGTATAAACGTATTTGCAGGAGGGGCATGAATGAGTTTTTGGGATTTGCTTTTTATAGCGATAGGGCTGGCAATGGACGCACTTGCTGTTGCTATCGGAAAGGGATTAGCAGCTAACGGAGAGTGTAAAAAGATTTGCATAATAACCGGCCTCTATTTCGGAAGTTTCCAAACATTCATGCCCTTCCTTGGTTTTTTATGCGGAGAGACTATTAGTCATTATATTACTTCTGTATCTAAAATTGTTTCTCTAATCTTATTGGTTTTAATCGGGCTAAATATGATCCGAGAAACAATCCGAGAAACAGATAAAGAGGAAAGTGCTTCTTTATCGGTAAAAGTGATGTTACCTGCGGCTGTTGCTACGAGCATCGACGCTTTTGCGGTTGGTGTTACCTTTGCGGCGTTGGAAGTAAATATAATTATAGCTGTTTTGCTTATCGGTTTCATTGCCTTTTTATTTTCTTGCATAGGAGTAAAAATCGGCTCTATATTTGGTAGTCGTTTCGAAAAACAGTCTGGAATTTTAGGAGGCATAATCCTTATTTTGATAGGGATAAAAATATTTGTTGTCGGGCATTAGAAAGGAGGTGCGCCATTGGCCTTGACGTCATCTATGGAGGATTACCTTGAAGCTGTACTTATCCTCCAACAAAAGCGCAGTAGTGTTCGTAGCGTTGATATAGCTGTACATTTGGGGGTTACAAAACCTTCTGTAAGCCGGGCAGTTAAGGAATTATCAAAGATGGGCTACCTTCTGAAAGAGGCTGATGGTACGCTTTCCCTAACGCAGAACGGTCAAAAAATCGCAAAACAGGTTTATGAGAAACACCTGTTTTTCACCAAGCAGCTTATCGAAGCAGGAGTGCCGGAGGACATTGCGAAAAAGGACGCTTGCAAGCTGGAACACGTTATCAGTGAGGAAAGCTTCTTAAAACTGAAAGCAATGACAGAGGAATAGCGGGAGGTGGTAATATAGGACGGATTGTTATATTAGAGTTCAAAGAGCAGGACTCCCCTGCCTTTGATGATATGTTGCTTTTTCTTCAGCAACACCCCAATTTTGAGAAGTTAGAAATAACTTCAGAGCCGATATTATCGTTTCCCGACTTGGAAATTGACCTGAGTAACCGGAGAGTAATTTGTAAGGATCAAGAGGTTAAATTGACCGTTAAGGAATATGACCTGCTTTGTTTGCTGGCAGCAAACAGAGGACGAGTCCTTACATACGCACAGATTTATGATAAGGTGTGGGGCGATCTGCCATCAGGAAATGAAAAAGATACCGTAGGCTACCACATCCGCAATCTTCGCAGAAAAATATGCCCGTCTGCTTCTTCGGCAATTAGTATTGAGAGTGTTCGGGAAGTCGGGTATCGCTTTAATTCCGCTTAATCAACACCCCGCAGTTTATTCATAGACTGCGGGGTGCAGTTATATAGTCAAATCTCTACAAATGTTGATTTTATGCGATTTTTAATCGCTGTATCTTGTCTAAACTTGCGGCGAGACTTTGCGTTTTCTTGGCGATTCCCCCGTAATATCCTTGCGTTATACATTATACTGCCCCTATCTACAAAACAGTTAGGGGGAAGCCGCAGGAGAATGTCGTTTACCCCTTGAATAAGGGGTAACGATGAAATCCAATGGCGAATTTTGCGGCGGAAAGCCGCCCACAGTTGAGCGAAAAAGCGAAAGATTACATACCGCAGTCCTTGAGGGGATTGCGGTATTTTTTTGCTCGACAGCATTTTATTTTTTAGCTCTTTTATTACCATTATTTAACATAATTTCCATTTCAGAGGCGCTCGTTGCAAGACGAGCGCCTTTTGTTTTTGTCGGGAAATGGCAAACGCCGCAGTATCTTTTTTATTTTTGGTATGGACAAGCAGTATTTAGTAAAACAGCGGCGGTTTCCCACGAACTTTACATATTTTACAGATCGGACAAGCAACCGATTGTTTTAACTGCTCTGCTCTTTGAGTGGCAGACATTTATAGGCAGGTATCCGTGATCTCCGAATTTTGTTCCCCAACAAAATTCAAATTTAAGGAGATTGCGAGATATGTCTAATAAACAATTTAATAAGCTGGAGATACAGTTTCAAGAAGAATGCAAGGTTATCAATTTGAGATATGAGTACGACGGTTATATCGGGAACGAGCAATGGGCAATTATTTCTGAGCTTACCGAAAAAGAAATATTAGAAAAGTACCGCTCTATCGTCAGCGATTACATACCCTTTATCGTTTTAACGCCAGCCTTTGGCGAAGTGCGTGATGAATATCGGAGAAATGAGAAAAAGTTTCAAATGAGGGCAGCCAGAAAACACGATTTCTACAATTTTGAAGATAGCGAAATAGAATTACATCACGCCGAACTGGTAACTGATGATTTAGAAGAAAACTTCTTTAAGAGTGAAGAAGAACAGGTTTTGCGAAAAGCTATTCAACAGTTAAAACCTATTCAGAAAGAGCGCCTTATCAAATACTACTTCGAGGGGAAAAGCAGCCGACAAATTGCAAAGGAAGAAGGCGTTAATTACAGCAAAGTTGAGAAGTCCATAAATGTTGCACTTAAAAATTTGAAAAAATTTTTGAAATTAGGGGGTGCATTTGACCTCTCCCAGTGGGAATAAGTGAAGGGACTTGTTTCTACTCCGGATATGAAACACCTTTCAAATATAAAATTGAGAGGTTTACATTATGGAACGCAAAGACAATCAGAAGGTCAAGCGTGGAGAAATCTACTTATATGATTTCGGCAACAACGAAGGCTCTATTCAAAACGGAATCCGCCCCGTCCTTATCGTACAGTGTGACGAGGGCAATCAGGCAAGCACAACAACAGTCGTTGCTGCCCTTACTACGGCAATCAAGAAACGGTTTTTGCCCTCACATATCATCTTGGGCAGAAATTTCGGATTGGATGAGCCTTCAATGGTTATGCTTGAGCAACTGAAAACCGTTAATCAATCTGACCTGACGGAATATATCGGTTTGATCGACAACGAGCAGCTCTTACGAAAAATCAATAACGGATTAAAAAGTGCTTTCGGACTGTGGACGAAAAATCCCCGAAGAAAAGGAGAAATCCGTTGCTTATGCAGCCGGTGCTTAGAAGATTATAAGTCTAATCCAGATTATATCGTGAGGCGCTTTGATCCTTTCGCAAAGGAAAAAGAAAAGTGCGATAAGTGCCACCGAATGGGATTTGAGTATATCGTAAGAGAGAAGCAAAATAGGTCTTTCCCAAAAGACGAAGGTAAAACAGATAAAGCCTAAAAGTCAATGATACGATTGGAAAAATCGCATCGTTGTTGAAGTCAGGGAATTTGAATACAATGCAGTTAAATCCAAAGGACAGAGGAGGCGATTGCATTGAAAGAATAAAAGGAGGCACAAAATGGACGACCTCAACGGAAGAATGTTAGGCTCCAAGCAGGTGGCAGAAATGCTTGGCATTTCAGTTTCATATGCTTACAAAATAATCGATCAACTAAACAGGGAACTCGAACAGGCGGGTTATTTGACGCTTCACGGGAAAGTGGATTCTCTATATTTGAAACAGCGCTTCTTCCCAAATACAGCAAAAATACCGCTTGCCGATGAAAGGAGTAACGATGGCGCAATACAAGTATCAGGTCAAAAAAGGCGTCAAGTGGATGGTTAAGTTTAACTATTCTGATCCCAAGACCGGAAAGACAAAAACAGAGTACAAAAGGGGCTTTGAAAGCAAGCGAGAAGCCAGAGAATATGAGGACGAATTTCTTGAAAACCTCACCGCTGATAGCGGTGAGGAAGATCCTCTTTACGAACGGACATTTGAAGATGTTTTCCACGAATACCTTATGTCACACAAGCGAGAAGATATTAAGGATTCGACACTACAAACAAAATACAATATTTTTGAAAAGCATATCTTCCCGACTTTTCGGAATGTGTTGATTTCAGAAATTACTGATGATGATATAGCGGAGTGGCAGGCAAAGATGAAAAACTTTGTTATGCCGAACGGGAAGCATTTTTCCAAATCGTTTTTAAGGACAATTCAAAGCCAGTTCAATTCCATTATCAACTACGCAAACAGCAAAGGGTATCTTCATCAAAATCCCCTTGCGGACATCAAGAATATGGGTATAAAGGATAAACGGGTAGAGTTTTGGAGTACATCTGAATATGAACGGTTTGCCTATTACGCAATGAAATATCCCAATTACTATTATGCTTTTGAGGTGCTTTATTGGTGCGGACTCCGAGAAGGAGAAATGCTCGCTTTAACGCTGCAAGACATTGATCTCGAACAGGCAGTCATCTATGTAAACAAAACATACCAACGATTTCATAGGCAAGACATCATCAGCACACCGAAAACTCCGAGTTCAGTGAGGAAGGTTAGTATGCCTGCTTTTCTTTGTGATGAACTCAGAGAATACATTGATATGCTCTACTTTCCTGCTCCCGATCAGAGAATTTTTACGATTACTAAATCAAAACTTACAAATCGTTTTCACAAGTTATCTGAAGAAGCAGGATTGAGGCGTATTACCGTACACGGGTTGCGACATTCTCATGTATCCCTTCTTATAAGCAAGAAATATGATATTTTTGAGGTGTCAAAACGGATAGGACACAAATCCATTAAAACGACGCAGGATATTTATGGACATCTGTTTGATGAAGTCCAAAAGACGATTGCAAATGACCTTGACAGTCTTAGGAGGAGGTAAAAATATGTCAGCTAAAAACTGTGATACCCATAATAGGTTTCGAGATAAAACAATAGCCTTTCGTGTTTCTTCAGAAGAGGACAAACAGATCAACACTGTTGTAGAGCTTTCAGGAATGACAAAGCAGGATTACATTACATCCAAGTTGCTTGACCGAACTATTTATGTGAAAGGCAACTGCAAAGTCCATAGAGCTGTTTATGATAAGCTCAATGAAGTATTGGCTGAATTGCAGCGAATTGAAAACGGAGGAACGGTAGATGATGAGCTGATGGCGAATGTAAAATTGATTGCAGAAATCATTGATAACCTATATATCAAGAGCGCTATCTAACAATGAAGTCCGGTTGACGAAACCGGGCTTTTTGTTTATAATGAATTAACGATTTCTACATACCCAACCTCAAAACCGTGTGGTATCATTTCTTTGCAGTAATTGCAACACTTTTTGCAACACGAGGGACGATAAATAAAATACGACATAGAAAAATGCCCTCAAAAACGCCTGAAATGATAGGAAAACGCACTGAAAATAGGGTGTGGGAGAATATTGTAAAAGAGTGGGAATAATATCAAGAGTTGCGTAAACCCGCATAAACACTGGGCTTTAGGCTCTCAAATTCCCGATTTGATAGCAAAATGATAGCAAACCATAAAACGACTTTATTCTAAATGTTCTATCGGTTTGCAGGTACAATTATCTTAATACTATAAAAGGCATTACTGACTTTTGCAGTTGGTAATGCCTTTTTTTCTATGCTTATTTATTTGTTTCGTAAGATTTCAGCGTTGTTCCGTCAATTGTTTTCCATTGTTGAGGACCGCTGATACTGTATCCAGTTGCAAATGCGGCTGCGGATGAAGAACTTGAAAAAAGTTTATCCTCTTGTAAAATATTGTCTTTGATTTCACCGTTATTTCGGCTTTGTTCAACTTTCTTTTTTATACCGTTATTAAGTGATTCTGCAGATGTTATGTGTATACAAGATCCCTTTTGTAAAACATATCCGTCTGATGTTGCAATCATAGAAGCTTTTCCGTTACCTGCAGAAATGTAAAAAATCGGATTATTCTCTTTTTCGTTTGTTTGTTTTTCAGAATAACTTTCAAATGTTTTATGACCAAGTGCATTTACCAGTATTTTTGCGTTGTATATAAATTCCTCAAGTTCGGCAACCTCAGCCTCAGAAACGGTTGATTTAGTAGGAATATTACTGTTGTCTATGGAATAGCGACCGCACATTTTAGCAATGGTGTAAAATCGGTTTTCTAAGTATTTTATGTGGGCTTTGTTGAGGTTAGAATCCTTACTAATAAAAGTGATAGCTTCATTCCAATTGTCCTTTTTATCCAAGTGTTGCTTCAATCTCGCAATTATATTTTCTGCTTCTCCTATATAAACAAGCGGTTTGTCATTTTCATCATCACGACCGAAAAGAAAATATATACCGGGAGAAGATAGCTCTTCTCTGTTTTCGCTCTCCTTTATCATATTTCTGGGTATTTTATAAGCAATACCTGTCCAATTTGACAATTCGCATATCCAACGACCATTTGGAGTTCCGTCTAAAAGAAATAATTTGATTACTTTACCAAAGTTCATTTATTTTTGTCCTCCTTACGGGAATTAAAAGCTACGCTTTCGGGGTAGTTATATCTCCAATTATCATATTCTTCTTTTGTGATTTCTCCGTTCTTAAACATTTCGGCTTGTTCCTGCCAAGCGGAAAACATATCGAACATTTTAAGATAGTTTGTTCCCATACCTTTATCAAGGCGTATGCAAAGCTCGTCATCAAGTTTATCAATACGGAAGCCATATAAATCTTCAAGTGTAAACAGCGTGTGCATTAAGCCGTTGTAACTGTCAATATCCGGCACAGTTAAAGCACTTGTTGATATGTCAAACACATTTGCAAGATTGTTTGTTAAATCAGCCTTAGGCGTTCTGCTGCCAGATTCATACTGTGCCATACGGATGTCAGCGGTTTTTTCCGGAAAGCCCACCTGCATACCAAGGTACTTCTGCGTCATACCTTTTAAATTTCTGAAAAATCTTATTCTTTCGCCGATAGCCATACTATAGCTCCTCTCACTTTACTGTTAAATATCATAGCATAACAAGTTAAGTAATGTCAAGTAACATGAAACAAAAAAGTTTAATATTCTTGTGAAAACCACTTGACATAACGGAATATGTTTAGTATAATCATTAAGCAAATAGCGTTAAGTCTATTTGCAAACAACTGAATATCCGTCATACATCACGGTAATGGTGTATCCGCTCGGGCAAATCGGAATGCGGTCAGAAAGTTCTCCGACACTAAATAAATATGAAAATATAAAAACGAAAGGATGATGTTAATGTCTAACAAAATGTTTATGCGTGTTGAAGATGTGGCAGAAGAAATGGGCGTTTCCGTTTCGTACGCTTACAAACTTATACGCAAATTAAATAAAGAATTGCAGTCAACCGGGTGCATTACAATTCCCGGCAGAATTGACCGTAAATTCTTTCACGAAAAATTTTACTCAACCAAAACGACTGAAAGGAGCGATTAAAATGGGAGCATTTAAAAATGAAAAAAACGGAACTTGGTATGTGCAGTTTCGTTACACAGACTGGCAAGGATTGCGACAGCAAAAATTAAAGCGTGGCTTTGCCACCAAACGAGAGGCACAGGAGTGGGAACGAGCATTTCTGACAGAAAAGAAAGCCGATGTTACTATGCCATTTAAGACTTTTACGGAACTGTACGAAAAAGATGTTCGACCGAAGTTAAAGGAAAACACTTGGCTTACCAAAGAGCATATTATTCAAACTAAAATATTGCCGTATTTTGAGCATAAGCGATTATGCGATATATCGTCAAAAGATGTTATTGCTTGGCAAAATGAAATTAGAAAAATGACTAATTCAAGCGGAGAGCCGCTTTCTCAAGGGTATTTAAAGACGATTCACAATCAATTGAGCGCATTGTTCAATCATGCAATCAAGATTTACGGTTTAAGATTAAATCCTGCCTCTACGGTCGGTAATATGGGTAAGGAAGAACGCAAGGAAATGAGTTATTGGACTGTGGAGGAATACAGTAAGTTTTCTGATGAAATGATGGACAAGCCTATTTCATATTATGCTTTTCAAATGCTTTATTGGACAGGTATTCGTGTAGGTGAGTTGCTTGCATTAACTGCCGGTGATTTTGACTTTAAAAACAATATGCTTACAATCAACAAATCTTATCAAAGATTGCACGGAGAAGATGTTATTACTCCACCGAAAACGGAAAAAAGCAATCGAACAATAAAAATGCCGCAGTTTTTATGTGATGAAATGCAAGAATACTTGAAAATGTTTTATTCACCGAATAACAGCGACAGGATATTTCCTATTTCAAAAAGCTATCTTCATCACGAAATGGACCGAGGCTCAAAAGCCGCAGGTGTAAAGCGTATTCGTATTCACGATTTGAGACATTCGCATGTTTCACTTTTAATAAATCAAGGCTACCAAGCCGCTGCAATTGCTGATAGAGTCGGTCACGAAACAGTGGAAATCACCGACAGATATACACACATATATCCGTCAAAACAAAACGAAATGGCAAACACACTTGACGAATTATGGAAGGAGAGAAAATAATATGTCACTTAAAAACAAAGATGAACACAATCGTTGGAGAAATAAGACTGTGGCTTTTAGAGTTTCGCCCGAAGAGTGGAAACAGATTGAACGATATGTTCAGCTTTCGGGTTTAACAAAACAAGATTATATCACAAGGCGACTTATAAACAAAGAGGTTGTAGTTCAAGGCAATCCGAGAGTATATAAGGCTTTGCGTAATAATCTTGCAGATGTACTTACGGAATTACAAAGGATTGAAAACGGCGGTGAACTCGATGACGAATTGCTTGACTTAATCGAAATGATTGCCGATATTCTCGGCGGATTAAAGGAGGTATCAGAATGACAGAAAAAGAAAAGACCGCTCCGGTTGTATCTGTTGGCGCAGATACAGAGCAGTCAATCCTAAAACAAACTAATAACAGTATAACCGATTTTAATGAGAAAGGCAAGAGCTTAGATGATTATCTTGAGGAAATGCAAAAAGAATTTTTGCAACAGCTCGATCCATCACATTTGAAAACAATTTCTATGCGTGAGTTATATAACACGGTGTATCAAAGCAAACCGCCATTGATTGACGGCTTGCTTTACCCCGGAACATATATTTTTGCAGGAGCACCGAAGCTCGGCAAAAGTTTTCTTATGGCACAACTCGCCTACCATATCAGCTCGGGCACACCGCTTTGGAATTTTGATGTAAAAAAAGGAACTGTGCTATACCTTGCTCTCGAAGACGACTACCACAGATTGCAAGAAAGATTATACAGAATGTTTGGAACGGAGAGTACAGACAATTTGTACTTTTCTGTTTCGGCAGGTCAACTTGGAAATGGACTTGATGAACAGCTCTCAAAATTTATGGCGGAACACTCCGATACAAGATTGATTATCGTAGACACACTTCAAAAGGTGCGTGAAGTCGGCGGAGACAATTACAGCTACGCAAATGATTATGAGATTATCACAAGGCTTAAAAAGTTTGCGGATAGTTATGGAATATGTTTGCTGCTTGTTCATCATACAAGAAAGCAAAACTCCGATGACAAGTTTGATATGATTTCGGGAACTAACGGATTGCTTGGCGCCGCTGACGGTGGTTTTATTTTACGGAAAGAAAAACGAACAAGCAATTCGGCAACGCTTGAAGTTTCAGGCAGAGATCAGCCTGACCAAAAGATTTATCTCAATCGTAATCCCGAAAGCCTTGTGTGGGAACTTGAGAGAACCGAAACGGAACTTTGGAAATTGCCGCCTGAACCATTGCTTGAAAATATAGCAGGCAAAATTACAAATGAAAACCCCGAATGGTATGGCAGTCCGACAGAGCTTGTTGAATTTCTCGGTGCTGATATGAAAGCAAATGCATTAACTATGAAGTTGAATATCAATGCTGGGCGTTTGTTTAACGAGTATGGAATTACTTATCAAAACAAACGCTGTCACGATGGGCGTAAAGTCAGTTTAACTTATGAACAGCGTGACGATGTGTGACGGTTGTGTCGCTGTTTTAGGCGGTGGCAAAATTGCCGTCACTATCGACACAGACCGTCACGCAATAAAGTTTTTGCCGGGTGCAGGTGGCTTTTTTCAAAAAGCCGCCCCTGCCCTCTCGGAGAGCGCAAAACCTGCTTGCAGGTTGCATTTTTGATAGCTCCGCTGTCAAAAGTGCTTTTGCGTTACTCTTGACAAGAGTAACAGAACCGAGGACGAGCAAGTTTATGAGATTGGAGGTATATAAATGCAAAGAACGATAAGTGCAATGGTAGGTAAAGGCTCGGTCAATCACAACAGCCGCAAGTTCAAGGCTGAAAATGTTGACGGGATCAGAACGCATTTGAACATTGATTACTGTAACGAGCCGATAAAGAAAATCTACCACGAATTGTTTGATGAAGCGCTAAAAAGATACAATGAAAAGCAGACAAGAGCCGACCGCAAGATAGAAAACTATTATGAAAAAATCAGAAATTCCAAGCAAGAAAAACCGTTTCACGAACTCATTTTGCAGATAGGCGATAAAGAAAATATGAGTGCCGAAAGCGAAAACGGACAGCTTGCAAGGCAAATTTTAGATGAGTATTATCGGGAATTTCAAGAGCGAAATCCCAACCTAAAAGTGTTTTCTGCTCATCTGCATATGGACGAGGCAACGCCTCATTTGCATATTGATTTTGTTCCGTTCACAACCGGTAGCAAGCGTGGACTTGATACGAGGGTAAGCCTGAAACAAGCGTTAGCCACACAAGGTTTCAAAGGCGGAACTCGTGGAGATACCGAGTGGAATCAATGGATAAGCGCAGAAAAATCCGCACTCGCATTCGTTATGGAACGGCACGGAATTGAGTGGGAACACAAAGGCACACACGAAAAACATTTGTCCGTTCTTGATTACAAAAAGCAAGAGCGAGCGACAGAACTTGAAAAATTAGGTGCTAAAATCGAAGAAAAACAGACTGAATTCAATGTGTTATCCGAGCGAGTGTTAAACTATGACGACGGTTTGGAAAACTTAAAAAATGTGGAAAAAATGCTTAATAATGCACCCGAATATCAGCTCTCCGAGCCGCAAAGTTTTATGTCCGCAAAAGCATATAAAACTAAAATTGCAGAACCGCTTATTCAAAAATTAAAAGCGTTAGTCAGGACGGCATTGGCTCGTTGCTTTGAAGGTTGGGACAATTACCATAGGCTAAACATCACAAACGGAAACCTATATCGTGAGAACGAAATGTTATCTAAAATCAACAGAAAGCTGAAAAACGAAAACGAAAATTTGCGTTCGGAGGTCAAAGATTACAAACTTCTGCGCAAGGTTTTTGGGCGTAAGCAAATTGATGAATTGCTTGAACAGGCAAGGAATATTAAAGGTCGTAAGCGTGAAAATCCACGCTCAAGATAAATAAATTTTTGGAGGTAAAATAAAATGGCAAAGACAATTTTTGAAAAAGCAGGCGGTACTTATACGCAGGTGGGCGACTATATGTTACCCGATTTATTACCGGCGGAAGAAGAAAAGGAAGCGAATATCGGCGTTTGGGCAATGAGACATAAACGATATTTGAAGCAAAATCATAAAGTATTTTACTACAATTTGCTGACAAGCGGTAAGCTCAATTCATATCTTGCAGACATTGAACAACACGCTCAAGATCTTTTTCTCCGGCTGGTAAAAGAACTTGCCGAAAAAGAAAATGTAACCGAGAAACTCAAATCAACCGATATGATGTTGTGGGTGCAAAAGATGAATAATATTCGTAATCGTGCAACAGAAATTGTAAATGCAGAACTGATTTACACAGTATAAACACAACGGCGGCAGGGAGCAATCCCTGCCGATTTTTTTGTTGCTTAAAAACAGTTGACTTATTTGCGGATTAAACATATAATTAAACTGTATAAATATAGTCTGCGGTATGTGCAATTTAATATCGAGGGTACATTATGATTACAGATAAAATTGGTAATAGAATACGAGAGTTAAGAAGTCATACCAGATTGAGTCAAGAAAAATTTGCTCAAAAAATAGGTATGGACAGAACTTATTTTGCAAGCGTTGAACTCGGTAAACGCAATATTTCAATCGTCAATATTGAAAAAATCGCAAACGGCTTGGATGTATCACTTTCCGAGTTTTTTAAAGATATTTGAATCCAGTCCGATTTAATGGACGATATTTAATTTATAATTAAGATTAAGTTAGAATAAATCAGCGGAGGAATTACAATGAGTGCAACTGAAACAACATATAAAACCTCATTGATAAACAATAGACGTTATTTAGGAAATAAATACAAGTTGCTTTCGTTTATCACTGGCGTTGTAAATGATGAATGCGCCGATATTGAAACAGTTGCAGATGTTTTTGCGGGAACCGGTGCAGTTTCTTCTGCTTTTGCAGATAAGGCCCTTATTACAAATGATTTGATGTATAGTAACTATATTTGTAATTTTGCTTGGTTTGGTGCAGAAAGCTATGATCAACAAAAAATAATTGATTATGTTGTTAGGTACAATGCAAAAACTAATTGTGGGGAAAATTATATGACACGCAATTTTGCAGATACCTATTTCAGTAAAAAAGATTGCGCTAAAATCGGATATATTCGAGAGGATATAGAACGAAATTATAAAAAAGGCAATTTAAATAATCGAGAAAGAGCAATCTTAATTACATCGTTACTGTATGCAATGGACAAAATTGCTGTCACCTGCGGACATTACGATGCATACAGAAAGGGGGCAAAATTCGAAGGTTCGTTGGAACTTTATGTTCCCTTGGCTGAAGTTAACAACAATCCCAAAAATCAATGCTTTAATGAGGATGCCAATAACCTTGTTAAGAGGATTGAGGCTGACCTCGTTTATATAGATCCGCCATATAATTCAAGACAATATTGTGATTCATATCATTTGCTTGAAAATGTTGCACGTTGGGAAAAACCAGAGGTTTTTGGTGTCGCCAAGAAGATGGATAGAAGCGGAATGAAGAGTAAATATTGTACAATCGGAGCAACAAAAGCATTTGAAACACTGATAAACGATATTAAAGCCAAATACATTCTACTTTCATATAATAATATGGCTGAAAAAGGAAATTGCCGTTCTAATGCCAAGATTTCCGACGATGATATTATGAGAATACTGGGTCAAAAAGGAACTGTAAAGGTTTTTGAAGAAAGCTACAAAGCATTTACAACCGGAAAATCTGACATTTCAGAAAATGCCGAAAGATTATTTTTGTGTATTTGTTTTAACGAGGAGTAAATTAGATGATACAATCACCGCTTAATTATACCGGCGGCAAATATAAATTGTTACCTCAAATATTGCCGCTTTTTCCAAAAGACATAGATGTGTTTGTAGACTTATTTTGCGGTGGATGTAATGTTGGTATCAATGTTGATTGCAACCGAGTTATTTATAATGATTTAAATGAAAACCTACTTTATTTGTATAATACGTTTAAGAATCTTGATAAAGAATCTATTTTAGAATGGATTTATGAAATTATAGAAAAGTATAACTTGTCACTTGTGAGTGAACACGGATATGACTATTACGGTTGTGAAAGCAGCAAAGGACTTGGTAATTATAACAGAGAAGGATATTTAAAGCTGCGTGCAGATTTTAATCAAAAACATGCAAATGAAAACTTTGATTATTATTACTACGTTATGCTTTATGTAATAATCGTATATGCATTTAATAATCAAATTCGATTTAATTCAAACGGCGAGTTTAATTTACCGGTTGGAAAAAGAGATTTCAATAAAAAGATGGAACAAAAACTCATTGATTTTATTGACAAAATCCAAGAACAAAACTGTATCTTTACCTGCTGTGACTTTAGAGAATTTGATACATCGAAGTTAACATCAAAGGATTTTGTATATGTTGACCCGCCATACTTGATTACTTGTGCCACATACAACGAGCAAGGCGGTTGGAGTGAAGAAGATGAAAAAGACCTACTCTCTTTTTTAGACGAATTGAATGATAGGAATATTCGATTTGCTTTATCGAACGTATTGAGAAGTAAAGGTAAGGAAAACAGTATTTTAATTGAGTGGCTTGAAAAAAACGCAGAAAAATATAAGGCAATACGACTCAATTATAGCTACTCGAATTCAAATTATCAAACTAAAGATAAGTCCTCCGTTACCGAGGAAGTCCTAATAACAAATTATTGAGGAGAGTACGGTTATGCCGAATGTGATTCCGTATAAAAGCTTTTGCTGGAGTCTGGGAACAACCAGCTTTAGAACAAAAAATTTCAATAAAACTATTGAAGAACAACTTTCGTTGTTAGATGAGTTTTGGAAGCTTGAAGAGAATAAGAGTAAAAGCTGGTCGGGAAATAAAGATTTACAAACTCGTTATTATGATTTTATGCAATCTAAAGACTTTGTTGAAGGCAATGCCGGAAACAAACCAAAAGACGCTCGTGAAAAAACTTCAGGCTTAGTTGATATTGGGTTAATAGATGATGGAAGAAAACTGAGCAATGCCGGTAAAGCACTGCTTAAAATCACTTCAGAAAATGATTTTTCTTCTGATAATCAATTTCAAATAGCAAAAGACAGCTATATCTATTTGAAGCAATTGCTGAAAACATATTATAATGTGGACGGACACACTGTGCGACCATTTATGGTATTGATTCATTTGTTGAATAAATTTGATTATTTAACACTTGATGAATATACATATCTTTTACCTCTTTGCATTGGCGAAACAGAAACGAACGAAATTATTGACGGTATATCCAAATTGCGTTGCAGAAATATATCTATTGATGAAATCATTGTAAATCGATTGATGGGAATGCTTAATTACAAAACGGCTTTGGATTATTTTATTGATAATGAAGTTACAGAAGAGTTGATATGTGAAATAGGACTCAACAGAAAAAGTCGACAATACGATAAGTCGTATTTTAAATTGTATCAAGCATTACACCGAGTTTTCGTATTGAATGATATAGATAACTTGATATCTGTTTATGATGCAACAAGAGATATAAAAATAGGGAAATGGTGGCGCAATTATTTATTTGATACCACCTCTGAAAAGGCAATTAGTAACCATCCTGTGGCACATTTGAAAACAACCCTATTTAACGAAGTTGAAGATGAAAACACCTTCAAAATTGCTTTCTTTAAAATAATGCACTTATTTAAGGCTAAAGCCACGCTTTCAGACTATCTTGACCTTAATCGTAGGTATATTAAAACAACGGATGTAGTGTTATTTGAGGATGATACTATAAAATTTGATATAGTGCCGAAACACTTTTTCAAATCAGTAGCAGCGAAATTATATCAAGATGCATTTACTTCTTCTGAATTGCTGTATGAAGATTGTGATATGCCAGAAATATCAGAATGTCTCATAGTTGATGATGACACTATTGTTGCAGGAATTAATGAAGAACTCGGCATAAATGTTTCTGATATGCAATCGGCCCGTGCTGCTTTGGAGGATACACGCTACCAGAGATTACAGCACCTTATAGATACTAAATTTACTGATGACAAGATATTGTCACTTTTGGATTGCTTTGAAACCAGAAATGATGATGAAATCAGAAGTATGGTTACCGATAATGCCGATGTACCTACGATTTTTGAATATGTGCTTGGTATTTTGTGGTACAAAGCAAGTGAAAGGCACGGTAAGATTCTTGATTATATGAAGCTCTCGCTGGATGCTGATTTACTACCTAAAACTCACGCAGCCGGTGGCGAGGCAGATATAGTTTATGAATATGAGGCAACCGAGTACTATCCTGAACATACACTTTTGCTCGAAGCAACACTTGCCGACAGTACAAACCAACGTAGAATGGAAATGGAACCGGTATCAAGACATTTGGGCATGCATTTAATACGCAGCGGTAATATGAATTCTTACTGCGTATTTGCTACAAACTATCTTAACATAAATGTTATTTCTGATTTTCGTAGCAGAAAAACAACGCCGTTTTATGATCCACAAGACTATTCAAAGTCTGTAGCAGGAATGAAAATCATTCCGCTGCAAACATCGGAGTTAAAGAAAATTGTGTCTAACGGCAAAACATATAAAGAATTGTACCCGTTATTTGAAGCTGCTTTTAATTCGACTTTACTCCCTCACGAGTGGTATGAAAGCTGTATAAATGAAAGGATGTGACACGATCTTGGGTTGCGAAATTGAAACAATAGTACTAAGATATAGAGATTTGTCTTCAAAAAACACGATCAAGATACACAATGATAAAATTGCATCAAAAGGTTTTGTTTGGTGGGGATGGTGGGCGAAGCCACAAGAAAAAGTTGCGCTTGAAGTCTTCAAATCATTAGCAGAAAAAGCTGTTAGTGATACACATTTTGAAGTGTTTTTACTTGATTCAGGTAGAAGTGAACTTAGAAGGGCACAATGTATAGATATAAAATTTGATTTCAATAATCCTATCCCTTCACCACAAAAGAATGCAACACCTGCGTATTACAATAAAAATGAATATTTAATGTGGTTCAAGTTCGACAAGATATCCGAACCTATAGATAGTCCTGACAAATACATTAACAATTATTCTTATGTACAAGTTGATGAGCATTTTGCAAGTAAAACGTCTCCGTTTTCTGTTTTTAATAATAAAAAGGTTTATAATTTAAATGAGTTGATTGAACAACAATGTACCATTTGGTTTTTAAGAAAAGCTAAAACTGATGATGAAAATCGACAAATTGTTTCATATGCTCCGGGAAACGGAAATGTTGAAACATCCTTTTCTATAGCTAACACCAATCAATTACTATGGCTTTCTGATTTACACTTCTCTGACAATCATTTTGCTTTCAAAAAATCTGTTGGCAGTAACAACCAAATATTTGATATTTTAAAAAACAAGTTGGATTCAATAAAATTTAAAAAATTTTCAAAAGTTATTGTATCAGGGGATTTTACCTTTTCTGCTGATGAAAAGGAGTTTGCAGAAGCAAAAAAATTTTTCTGTCAAATGACAAGTGGTTATGGAACAGATGGTGAATCATATATATTTTGTCCTGGCAATCACGATATGAAATATTCTGAAAAAGACTACGAAGACAATTCGCCTATTGAACTTAATTATAACAAAGCAAAGAATAATTACATTGATTTCTATGAAAAGGTAAAAGGCATAACTGCTAATAAATATAACAATAATATTCATAGATTTGTTGCACTTAATGGCACATTAGTAGAAATAATAGCACTAAATACCTGTATATTACAACAAGATCGAGAACATTTTAGGGGAATGGGTTTTGCTGGAAATAATCAGTTGTTTGAGTTAAGGAATGCATTAAAAGTGACCGATAAAATGAATGCATTGAGAATTTTAGTTATGCATCATAATCTTTTGCCAGTGATATATTCAGAAGAACCTAAGGTTAATCCGATGTATTCAATGTTACTTGACAGTGAAGCCATTTCTCAGTTCTGTATACAAAATAATATATTATTAGTATTACACGGACATACTCATAAAAATTTTTATGTAGAGATGACACGAAAATGTGGAAGTAAAGATGATCAAAAAAAGACAATTTATGTGATTGGCTTAGGAAGCACAGGTGCTTCTAAATCTGATTTAACAGATGGATATAATAATCAGTTTGCTACAATTCAAATAGAAGAAAAAATCTTAAAGCTCAATATATATGAATTATGCCCTAGTGGTAGCAATGAAAAAACAGAACCTATATGCAAATATATAATACCTTTTGGGGGTTAAAATGAAGAAAATAATAATAACTGATTTAGACGATACGCTATATGATTGGCTTGGTTTTTTTATCCCTTCTTTCTATGAAATGGTAGATGAAATAGTAAACATCACAAAAATAAACAAAGATATTCTTTTAAAAGAATATAAGTCGATACACCAATGTTATGGTAGTGTTGAATATCCTTTTGCTACGTTAGAACTACCATCGATATTGAACAAATATAATGGAAAAAGTAAAGAAGAAATAAAAGAGATCTTGGGAGAAGCCTTTCATAAATTTAATTCCGTTAGAAAACGTAAATTACAATTATATGATGGAGTTGCAGATACGCTTAAGCGATTGTTCGAGAATGGCGTTACAATAATTGGATATACTGAATCTGCTCAAGAAAATGGTTTTTATCGTTTGAAAAGATTAGGAATTTCTCAGTATTTTAAACATATATATACATCTGAAAGTGAATACGAAAGCAATATTCCTTTGGATGAAAAAATAATTACAGTAAAAAGCAAAAAACCTGATAAAGATGTGTTGATTAATATTTGCAACCAAGAAAATTGTAGTATAAGTGATGCGGCTTATATTGGAGATAGTTTAACTAAAGATGTATATATGGCAAAGTTGGCAAATATAACATCTATATGGGCTAATTATCCGAAAGAAAAAAACAATTATTATGATTTGCTTGTTGACATAACAAGTTGGACTGAGGACGATTTCATAAGAGAAAAAGAACTAAAAAAGCAATACATTTCCTTCGGCATAAAACCGGATTATACAATTAGCAAATTTTCTCAACTTTTGCCAATTATATTACAAGAAAAATAATTTAGAAAAAATCACTTTTATGATAGCATACAAGTGATAGCTATTTGATAGCAAAAGCAGAAATACCTCGTAGAATTGAGATAATCTGTACCAAATTAAAGCACATCAAGTCAAAACTCCTAAGCAAAAACAGTTAAAGTCTGTTTTACACTTAGGAGTGGGAATGATAACAAATGTTATTGTGCAACAATCATTATCCTGTAATGTGTAAATTTTAATATCCTTGAACGACCTTGAAGAGCAATCTATTAGGTCGTTTTTTCTATGCCCAAAAGTCAGTGTTTATCGGGTTTTTGGCAATAAAACTACGGTTTTATTCGGAGTTTAAACAGTATAGACAGGGGATAACAAAAAATTACCCCAAAGAGAGTAGAGGGGTTTGTACAATAACAACAAAAAATATAAAAACCCCCGAAAAGTCAGTGCTTATCGAGCTTTTCGGGGGTTCTTTTTTTATTTCGTTGGACTGTTATGGGACTAAAAATAAAATTATTTAATTTCAGTTCAATGTCAATAGTTGGGGTAACCCGAGAAAACGGAATATATGAGAATTACAAGCGGAAGAGAATTAAACTGTCGCTTGTTTTGCTGAATAATTGATATGTGCGGTATGCGGCTCAATGTTTATATTTAGGATAACCCGAAAAAGTCTGTAATCTTCGGTTTTAGCTGACTGCTTTTTGACTAACATTTGACTAATATTTAAGCAATATTATGCGATATTTCGCAATATTTTACGGTAAAATAAGTAAATAAAAACCGCACCAAAGAGCCTGAAAACGGCTTTCTGATGCGGTTTTTGTTATGGAGCTGAAGAAGGGACTTGAACCCTCGACCTACTGATTACGAATCAGTTGCGCTACCAACTGCGCTACTCCAGCATATTATTTTAAATTTTAACAAGGATTACTGAACACGATGTGCAGTGTGGAAAACATAAATATTTTCACATATTATGCTAATATTTATAATGCTTAACTAACGCTAAACGCTAATGTGTTTCGGCAGACTTCGTGCGTAATGAAAACTTCACCTTGGTATTATACACCGATTGTCCCGATATTTCAATAGAAAAAAGTAAAAAAGCAAGTAAAAAAAGAAAATTTAGTTTAATTTTTCGTCTGTAATCATAATTTAAGGAGAAGAAAACATAACGGTAAATTAAATAAATTTATACTTTTGTTATTATAAATACAAAATTATGCACAAAAAAAGTGGTATTTTTTGTCTGGTGAAGTGTTATCACATTTGTAGAATAATAAAATTAAAAGTACTATAATTGTTACACAATAGATACTACAGCGGAAATGCTTTGTGATAGGATGTGCAGCAGATGCCAAAAAGAAAGTGCAGTAATATTGATGCATCGGTCGGACTAAGAATGCGTTATTACAGAATCCAGTGCGGACTGACTCAACAGCAGGTTGCTGACGCCCTCAATATAAACCGTACAACATACACTAAATATGAAACGGGAGTTTCCGAACCAAGCCACGAGCTTCTGGGAAAAATTGTAAAGATGTTCGGTATAGATTATAACGCAATTCTTGACAACAGAGATTATTTTGAAAGAAGAGTTGCAGACGCTGATATGACGCTAAATGTCCTTACTCTTGCCGAAAGAGCAATCATTACAAGATTTCGGTCTATGTCAAAAGAAGATCAGAAAAAGATTTGTGAATATATAGATATGCTCTACAACGAAAAAGCAAAGAAGATTTTGTAAAAAACTCTTTACTTTTGACCTCGATTGTGATAATATAAAACAGATGACCGTGTCTCGGAACAGGGAGTATGCCGCTTGTCGGATTTTCACAGCCCTGCCCTGAGATTTTGGCGACTATTTTTGAAAGGTGGAATTTTAAATGCTTAAAGAAGAAAAGCAGGCTATCATGGCTGAGTACGCAACTCACGAAGGCGACACAGGTTCTCCGGAGGTTCAGATTGCTCTTCTTACAAAGAGAATCAATGACCTTACCGAGCACCTCAAGGTTCACAAGAAGGATCACCACAGCAGAAGAGGTCTTCTCAAGATGGTTGGTCAGAGAAGAAGCCTTCTCGCTTACCTCACAAAGGTAGACATTGAAAGATATCGTTCTATCATTGCAAGACTCGGTATCCGTAAGTAATTTTTTAAGTACACAAGGGCAAGCGTAAGCTTGCCCTAAATTCGATTTTCTGCGGGATTTTTATTTGCTGTTTTTTAGCGGTAAAACGATTAAATAACCTATGCTAATATGTGTTTTCAGTTTTGTTTAATGGTTTTATTGCTAAATCGGCGTAAAATCCCGTTTGAATAAATTTGAACTTTATTTAAAAATGTGAAACTTATGTTTCGGAAAGGATTTTACTAAAATGAATCGACTTATGACATTCGACAAATACAGAGTATTTGAAACAGAATTTGCCGGCAGACCTTTAAAGGTTGAAACAGGCAAGATGACACAGCTTGCAAACGGTGCGTGTCTTGTTCACTACGGTGACACAACAGTTCATGTTGCTGTTACAGCATCAGAAAAGCCAAGAGAGGGCGTTGATTTCTTCCCGCTTTCGGTTGACTATGAAGAAAAGATGTACGCAGTAGGCAAAATCCCCGGCTCTTATCTCAAGAGAGAGGGCAGACCTTCGGAAAAGGCTATCCTCACAAGCCGTGTAATCGACCGTCCTATCCGTCCTCTTTTTGATAAGAGTATGAGAAACGATGTTTCAATCGTTTGTACGGTTATGAGCGTTGATCCCGACTGTCAGCCTGAAATTGTTGCCATGATCGGTGCTTCAATCGCAATTTCAATCTCAGATGTTCCGTGGAACGGACCTATCTCGGGTTGTTCCGTAGGTATGGTTGACGGTGAGTACATCATCAACCCGACAGAGGAGCAGAGAAAGGTTTCTAAGATGGCAACAACAGTTGCCTCAACAAGCTCAAGAATCGCTATGATTGAGGCAGGTGCAGATTGCGTATCTGATGACGATATGTACAACGCAATTATGGCAGGTCATGAGGCTAACCAGAAGATTATCAGCTTTATTGAGGAAATCAAGGCTGAAATCGGCAAGCCAAAGTTTGAGTTCGCAAGTCTTGAACCCGACCATGATATGTTTGAGGCAATCAAGGCATTTGCAGAAGAGGATGTTAAGGTTGCTCTTGATACAGATGATAAGAGAATCCGTGACGAAAGACTTAAGCCTATTTATGAGGCAGTTCACGCAAAGTTTGACGAGATTTATCCCGAAAGCGAAGCTCTCATTGACGAGTGCCTTTACAAGACACAGAAGTTCATTGTTCGCCGTTGGTTGCTTGATGAGCAGAAGCGTGTTGACGGCAGAGGAATGGACGATATCCGTCCTCTCGCATCAGAGGTTGGCGTAATTCCGAGAGTTCACGGTTCGGGTATGTTCACAAGAGGACAGACTCAGGTTCTCACAATCGCTACACTCGGTCCTGTTTCTGACAAACAGCTTCTTGACGGCATTGACGGCGAAACAGAAAAGAGATATATCCACCACTACAACTTCCCAAGCTACTCAGTCGGCGAAACAAAGCCAAGCCGTGGTCCGGGCAGAAGAGAAATCGGTCACGGTGCTCTTGCAGAAAGAGCTCTCGTTCCTGTAATTCCTTCTGTAGAAGAATTCCCGTATGCACTTCGCCTTGTTTCGGAAGTTCTTTCTTCAAACGGTTCAACTTCACAGGGTTCAATCTGCGGTTCAACTCTTGCTCTTATGGATGCAGGTGTTCCGATTAAGGCTCCTGTTGCTGGTATCTCATGCGGTCTTATCACAGAGGGCGACCGTTGGATGACAATGGTTGATATTCAGGGTCTTGAGGACTTCTTCGGTGATATGGACTTTAAGGTAGCAGGTACACACGACGGTATCACTGCTATTCAGATGGACCTCAAAATCAGCGGCCTTACTCCCGAAATGGTTAAGGAGGCTCTTGCCAAGACTCACAAGGCTCGTAACTACATCCTTGACGAAGTAATGCTCAAGACTATTGCAGAGCCGAGAGAAGAGCTTTCAAAATATGCTCCCAAGATGTTTACAACAACAATTCCTGCCGACAAAATCAGCGAGGTTATCGGTAAGAGCGGTAAGGTTATCAAGGAAATTCAGGCTGAATGCGGAGTTAAGGTTGACATTGAGGAAGACGGCGAACTCGGACAGGTATTTGTTTCGGGTATTGATTCCGACAAGTGTAAGCGTGCAATCGAAATTATCAACACTATCGCCGTTGATCCTGAGCCGGGTGCAATGTACCTCGGCAAGGTTACTCGTATTATGGACTTCGGTGCTTTTGTTGAAATCGCTCCGGGTAAGGAAGGTCTTGTTCACATTTCTCAGCTTGATGTTAAGCGCACAGAGAATGTAACGGATGTTGTCAATGTAGGCGATATTATCCGTGTTAAGGTAATGGAAATTGACGATAAGGGCAGACTTAACCTCTCTCGCCGTCAGGTTCTTATTGATGTTGACGGTCTTGTTCCCGAAAACGACATTGACGCAGAAAGATCAGCTCGTCCGCGCAGACCTCACAACGACCGCAGAGGCGGCTTTAACAGAAACAACAGAAAGTAATTTTTGTAATCTGAAATTTAATATTTTAACAATCGGTCCCTTTCAATTTGCAAATGCATTGAAAGGGACTGCTTTGTTAATTGAAAATAATTACCATCATCACGGAAAAATGTGGGATTATTAAAAATAAATATTGAAAAAGAGCATAGGAAGCTCCAAAATTGTAGTTGACAAGACAAACAATGGAGGAGAGAAACCTATGCTCTATTTTGATGATATCAAAGTCGAATTTGAAAGTCAAGAATTTAAAGGAACACATATGGAAATCAGCCTTAATAAATATTAAAGCGTACTGTTTTTGGCGAGTGTAAGGTCAACGCAGACAGTCCGGTGGCTAGCGATGGACAAAATGGTTTCAGGCGGCGAAAAAAAGTGAGATTCCCGCATTGGTACGGTTTGCAGTTCAAAAAGAAAAACGGCTCCTCAGCTTAGCTGCCCATGCCATCCACCCAATCAGCACCGGCAAACTCGAAGGCTTCAACAACAAGATCAAGGTCGCTAAAAGAATCGGCTACGGTTACCGTGATGATGACTTCTTCTTTACCTTGATTCGCTATCTTTCTATTTCTTCTGTCCGTTCACCATCCCATAAAAAATCGTGATGAACCTATTTTTTCGTGTTACAAGAATGACTGATGAGGACGGTAGAATAGAGAGGGTGAGAGATGTTGAGAATATAGTAAAGATCCACCGGCTTAGCCGGTGGATTTTTACTTTGCAAAAATGCATATGAGATTCTTTAAAAATGTTAATTATAAATAAGAGGCAGATTCATTTTTATATTTCTGACTAATCGCCGACTCAAATCACGCCAAATGTGCTATATTAGATTCTTCAAAAGTAGTCAAGTAGTAGTCGGTTAAGAGGGCAGACTACTTTCAAAATCAACCGTATAAAGATAATTTTATTATAACATATAATCGTTTAATAACGACGATAATTATAAACTTTTAGGTTTTGCACATGAGTTGCGAACTTTTATTGGACAAGGCAGATAGACACGCATAGGAGAATAATAATCGGTGCTTTTAGGTTTCATCAGATTCAAAATAAATCTAATGCCGTAAATGCCCATTGCATATACAGGTGCGTTTACCGTGGTGAGCGGAGGGTTTGTATATCCCGAAAGCTCCGTGTTATCAAATCCCATAACAGAAATATCCTCAGGAATTTTGTAACCGTTTTCTTGCAGAGCTCTCATTGCACCGATTGCAATATGATCACTTGCCGCAAAAATAGCTGTTGGGAGATTTCCTTTGCTGATCATTTCTGACATCATTTTATAACCGGATGGTGTTGAAAATTTGTCCTGCATAATAAACCCATCATATTTAATGTTTAGTTCATCGCAAATGTCTGTGAAAGTGTTGAGTCGTTTATCAGGGAATATCGTTCCGTCCTCAAGCTGTTCAATGCCTCCGATAAAGCCAACTGTTCTATGACCTAAATCATATAGATATTTAATTGCATCGGACACTGCCTGACGAAAGTCAAGTGATACGGATGTGATTTCAATATTCTCAACGGTCATATCAAGAAAAACAATTTTATTATTCAATGAATGCAGTAATTTTATTTCTTGTTTACTAAACTTCCCGAGGCAGATTATGCCATCAACATCGCAAAGTACATTCTGATAGTCATTGTCTGTTTTAAATGTTCGTACAATACTTATATTATTTTTTGAACAGTAGTCCTCGATACCCTGTCTCATCAAAAAGTAATAATTATCTTCAATTTCCTGTTTGGAAGAGAACCATTGTAGAATTCCAATGCGACATGAAGGTGCTGATGTAACCCTTTTTTTCTTTACATAATTAAGTTCTTTAGCTGCTGCAAATATTTTTTGCTTCGTTTCAAGCGAGGTGCTGAGGGTAGTGTCGTTATTAAGCACTCTTGAAACAGTAGCTACTGATACATTTGCCTTTTTGGCAACATCTCTGATTGTAGCCAATTGAATCACCTCACTACCATTATAGTGAAATATTACTAAAAAATCAAGTCGTGTTTAGTGAAAAACAGAGAAAGAAAAAATGTTTACCAAAAACTATTGACAGTTTACGAAACAAAACATATAATTTAGTTAACAGAAAAACAAAAGAAACATTATTATTAAATAATAACGAAATCTTTTGTGCAGGTTGTCACGGCGTTTCATTTAAAATTAAAAGGAGGAAAAATTATGAAACAGACATCATCACAACCAAGACTTGATGGCAAAATCCCAGGTAGAATCAAATACACCTTTGCTTTAGGTGCCCTCGGCAAAGATATGATTTATGGTATGATTGCCACATTTTCAATGATTTATTTCACAGACATCATCAAGGTCAACCCGGTATTTATCGGCGTAATGTTCTTTGTTGCAAAGTTATGGGATGCCTTTAATGATTTGTTTATGGGTATGATTGTTGATAACACACGCAGCAGATGGGGTAAATTTATTCCATGGCTTGTAATAGGTACGCTGGTTAATTCAATTGTATTTGTTGTTTTATTCACAGACTTCCACCTCGATGGCGTTGGACTTTGCGTATTTGCAACAGCAGCTTACATACTCTGGGGTATGACTTACACAATTATGGATATTCCTTATTGGTCAATTATTCCTAACCTCACTTCAAATCCTGAGGAGAGAGAAAAAGTTTCGGTACTTCCGAGAATCTTTGCAAGTATCGGTCAGTCACTTGTTATTGCAGGCTTTGGTGTTCAAATTATTGAGGCTCTCAGCGGCGGCACAACAAATCAGGCAGGTTATCACAGATTTGCAATCATAATTGCAATTGTATTTATTCTTACAATCGGTATTACAGTAATCAATCTTCCGAAAAAGAGAGATGATTCTGTTCCGGAAAAGAAAGTTAAGTTTAAAGATATTTTCTCAATCATCGGCAAGAATGATCAACTTCGTTGGGCGGTAACTCTCATCTTCCTTTACAACATCGGCATTCAGTGCATTATGGGTGTTGCTACATATTATTTCAAATATGTTTGCGGCAACGCAGGAATGATGTCATCATTTATGATCAGCGCATCAATCGCAGAGGTTGTAGGTCTTATTGTATTCCCTAAGGTTACAAAATTTCTTTCAAGAAAAACTTCGTTCCTTCTTGCATGTCTTTTACCTGCATTTGGTCTTGTAATGCTTTTGTTCGTAGGTATTTTTGCTCCGCACAATGTTGTGCTCACATCAATCTCAGGTGTTATTGTAAAACTTGGTACAGGTCTTGAACTTGGTTGTGCAACAGTATTCCTTGCAGATGTTGTTGATTACGGTGAATTTAAGCTTGGAACAAGAAATGAAGGCGTTGTATTCTCACTCCAGACGCTTATCGTAAAATTCACAGCGGCTCTTACAGCACTCGGTATTGGCGCGGCACTTGGAAGCACACAGTATATTCCGGGACAGGAACAGTCATTTGCAACAGTAGCGTCAATCAGTACACTTATGTGCATTGTTCCTGCGGTTTGTATGCTTATTGCTTATGTTGTTTACAGAAAGAAATATAAACTCAATGACGGTATGATGAAGAAGGTTATAAACACAATCAGTGCAAGAAGAGAAGGCAAGATTGATATGACACAACAGCTTGATGAAAGCGGTAACACAGAGCCTTCTATGTTCCTTCCTACAGTTGCGGAAAAGGCAGGTAAATAAAATGATTGATACTAAAACAGCAATTGAAAAAATTACAAACGGCGAATTTGATAATCTTTTCACTGATATATATATAGATTCATCAATGATTGATTATCAGAAAAAAAGATATGTTCATGCAATTGAGCAGTATGAAACAATTTTTTGCCCTGATAAAGTAGCAATATTCAGTGCTCCCGGCAGAAGTGAGGTTTGCGGTAATCATACAGATCACCAGCATGGAATGGTGCTTGCAACATCCATTAATCTTGATACTATTGCTGTGTCGGCCAAGAATAACAATGATGTTGTAAGATTTGTTTCTGACGGTTATGATATGATTACTCTCAATATAAATGACCTCGAAGTTAATAATGATGAGGCAGGCACAACAGTCAGCCTCATCAGAGGTGTTCTTCGTGGACTTAAGGATCATGGATACAAAATTGGTGGATTCAATGCTTATGCAACAAGTGATGTACTTGTTGGTGCAGGACTTTCATCGTCAGCAGCTTTTGAGGTAGTTGTCGGAACTATTATTTCCGGCTTATATAATGATATGAAAATAAATTCAGTTGAGATTGCTCAGATTTCTCAGTATGCTGAAAATGTATTTTTCAAAAAGCCGTGCGGACTTATGGATCAAATGGCTTGTTCAGTCGGAGGAATGGTTAACATTGACTTTAAAGATCCGACAAAGCCAATTGTTAAGAAAGTACCTACCGAATTTGAAAAATATGATTACAGTCTTTGTATTGTTGACACAAAGGGCGATCATGTTGATCTTACAGATGATTATGCTATGATTCCCTCGGAAATGAAGAAGGTTGCAAATTTTCTCGGAGAAGATTATCTGAGAGATTGTGATTCAAACGAATTTTATATTCGCCTTGACGAAATTCGTGAGGCTGTTGGCGACAGACCGGTACTTCGTGCAATTCATTTCTTTAATGAGGAGCATAACGTTAAAAATGCCGTTTCGTCACTTGAAAACGGTAAGTTTATTGAATTCCTTGACGCAATCAGAAAATCCGGTAATTCATCGTTTAAGTATCTTCAAAATGTATATACAACAAGAGATATTCAACATCAGAACATCTCGGTAGCCCTTGCACTCAGCGAAAGCCTTCTTCGCAATTACGGCGTGTGCCGTGTTCACGGCGGTGGATTTGCAGGTACAATTCAGGCGTTTGTCAAAAATGATTTTGTAAGTAATTACAAAGAATTTATAAATAAAATTTTCGGAGAAAACTCATGTCATGTTCTCAAAGTGAGAAAATACGGCGGAATAAAAGTAATGTAATTATGTAGGTTTTGTTTTTATTAAGGAGGACAAAATGAAAATTCTTGTTTTAGGCGGTGCCGGATATATCGGTTCGCATACAGTTTACAGACTTATTGAAAGCGGTAATGAGGTTGTTGTATTCGATAACCTTGAAACAGGTCATATCGAGGCGGTTCATCCCAAAGCAAAATTTTATAAAGGTGATCTCAGAAACAGAAGTGAAATTGACAGCGTTTTTGATAAAGAAAAAGGTATTGATGCTGTAATTCATTTTGCAGCCAATTCACTTGTCGGTGAAAGTATGACTAACCCTCTCAAATATTATGATAATAACCTCAACGGCACAAAGGTTTTGCTTCAGTCAATGGTTGCTCACGGAATTGATAAGATTGTATTTTCATCAACAGCGGCAACATACGGTGAGCCTGAGAGAACTCCTATTCTTGAAACCGATCCGACAAATCCGACAAACTGCTACGGAGAAACAAAAAAATCCATGGAGAGAATGTTCTATTGGGTTGAAAAAGCACATGGCTTAAGATATGTTTCTCTCAGATATTTCAATGCATGCGGAGCACATATCAGCGGAAAAATCGGTGAGGCACATAATCCTGAAACCCACCTTATTCCGATTATTCTTCAGGCGGCACAGGGTACCCGTGACCACATAAGTATTTTTGGTACTGATTATCCCACATCTGACGGAACTTGTATTCGTGATTATATCCATGTCACTGACCTTGCACAGGCTCATATTCTTGCAGTTGAATATCTTATGAAGGGCGGTAAAAGTGATATATTCAATCTTGGCAACGGTGTAGGTTTTTCTGTCCGTGAGGTAATTGAAAAAGCAAAAGAGGTTACACAGAAAGACATTAAGGTTGTTGAAGAGAGCAGAAGAAGCGGCGATCCTGCTGTATTGATTGCATCAAGCGATAAGGCGAAAACTGTACTTGGCTGGAAACCTGAGTATGATGATCTGGGAACAATTATTAAAACAGCGTGGAAATGGCATTCAACACATCCCAACGGCTATAATAAGTGAGGCGGTATTTATGAAGAACAGCGTTTACGGCTTAATATTAAGACTTGTTTCATACGGAATCAATACAGGGCTTATTGAAAAAGAGGATATAATCTACACGCAAAATAGGCTTTTGTCGTTGTTCCATATGGATGAACCCGATGACAGTTGTACTTGCCTTACAGCAGATAACGAGGATACTCTTGAAGAAATTTTGTCGGGACTTCTTGATTATGCATACGAAAAAGGAATCATTCCCGAAAATACAGTAACATATCGCGACTTATTTGATGTGAAACTTATGGCTTCACTTGTTAAGCGACCGTCAGAAGTAATAAGAGAATTTTGGCAGAATTATAGCTGTTCTCCTAAACTTGCAACCGATAGCTACTATAAATTCAGCTGCGATACCGATTATATAAGAAGATATCGTATTAAGAAAGATTTAAAGTGGAAAACATCAACCGAATACGGTGATATTGATATCACGGTAAATCTTTCAAAGCCTGAAAAGGATCCGAAAGCTATTGCAGCGGCAAAACTTCAAAAACAGTCGGGCTATCCGAAATGTTTGCTTTGTAAGGAAAATGAAGGATATGCCGGAAGAGTAAATCATCCTGCAAGAGATAATCACAGAATTATTCCGCTCACCATTGACGGAGATAACTGGTTTATGCAATATTCTCCGTATGTTTATTACAATGAACATTGTATTGTATTTAACGGTGAGCATACACCAATGGTAATCAATGATTCTACATTCAGAAAACTGTTTGATTTTATTTCACAGTTTCCGCATTATATAATCGGTTCGAATGCTGATTTACCGATTGTAGGCGGTTCAATACTTACACATGAACATTTTCAGGGTGGCAGATACAGCTTTGCACTTAATAGGGCAGAGGTTGAAAGAAAGTTTATTGTTAACGGCTTTGATGATGTGGAGTGCGGAATTGTAAAGTGGCCTATGTCAGTTGTAAGATTGACAGGTAAAAACAAGGACAGCATTATTTCATTGTCTTCTTATATTCTAAAAAGTTGGAGAGCGTACACGGACGCAGATGTTGGCATTTTTGCCGAAACAGACGGTGAAATTCACAACACTATCACTCCGATTGCTTTTACAAAGGATGGAAAATTTGTTATTGACCTCGTTCTCAGAAATAATATTACAAGTGAAGAGCATCCTCTGGGAGTATTTCATCCTCATGCGAATTTGCATCATATTAAAAAAGAAAATATCGGCCTTATTGAAGTTATGGGACTTGCAGTATTGCCCTCAAGGCTTAAAGATGAAATGGCTATTTTAAAGGATGCTATTCTTAATCACAAGGATGTAAGTGAAATTCCGAAAATCAGCAAACATTCCGAGTGGGTAAATGAATTTGTTTCGCAGTATGATGAAATCAATGAAAATAATATTGATTCAATAATTCAAAATGAGATAGGAAAGGTGTTCCTTAATGTTCTTTTGGATGCAGGTGTATTCAAAAGAACTCCTGAAGGACAAAAGGCTTTTGATAAATTTATAAAGACGCTGTAGTAAAGGAAGTGCTAAAATGTCAAAGGTAAGGGTAGTGAATTTTGAACCTACATCCAAAGGTGAAAACACTCATCTTTATACAATAGAAAATAACAGCGGAGCAAGCGTGACATTATGTGATTTAGGCGCAAGTGTCGTTTCGATAAAAGTTCCCGACAAAAACGGTAGTATTAGAGATGTAGTTCTCGGCTATGAGCACATTGACGGTTATGAATTTGACGGAACATACTTCGGTGCTACTGTCGGAAGATGTTGCGGAAGAATTGCATACGGCAAGTTTACTCTTAACGGAGAAGATTATCAGCTCCCTGTAAACAATGGGAGTAACCATCTACACGGCGGATTTAACAGCTTTAGCCGCAAAGTGTGGCTTGCGGTAGTTGATGATAAAGTTCCAAATACAGTTCTATTTATGCTTGATAGTCCCGATGGTGATGAGGGTTATCCCGGAAATATGAAGGTCTTTGTACGCTACACCTTTGATGATGAAAATGTACTTACGATAAAATGGTCGGCAGTTTCCGACAAAGACACAATATGCAATATGACCAATCATTCATATTTTAATCTTAACGGACATAAAAGCGGTAAAGTTACTGAAAATCACAAGCTGAAAATAAATGCAAATTTCTTCATACCGATAAATTCAAACCTCAATCCCACAGGAGAGATAACTCCCGTTAAGAATACATCGTTTGATTTTACCGAACCCAAGTTAATTGGAAATGGTATTGACAGAAAAAACGAGCAGATTGGTTTTGCAAACGGTATTGATCATATGTTTGTGCTGAATCATTCTGATGAAGAATTTGTGCTTGCAGCCGAAGCTGAGGGTATTGATAGCGGAATAACATTAAAATGCTATACTTCTCAAAAAGGTGTTCATGTATATACAGCAAATTATGTCGATGTTTCGTCCAATATGGGAAAGGATTCAGCAACATACGGAGAAAATCCAGCGTTTTGTCTTGAAACCCAAGGCTTTCCCGATGCTGTAAATCACAAGACTTTTCCTACGACAATATTAAAAGCAAACGAAAACTATACACAAACTACGAAATATATTTTTGGTATAAACAAATAAAATAAGCTAATTTCTAACTCCTTTTAAAAATAAAATCTCTCTAAAATCAAGGACCGCCTATTTCTTGGGTGGTCCTTGATTTTTAATCTATGAGGATGTTTCATGTTTTACAGTATTACACCGTCTTAAACATATTCTTTTTTAGCGGTTATGTGCAATTCTGCCTGAAAATCGCCCTGTTCTGTTTGCGCCGTAAAACCGGAACATTCCTCTTGCACGGCTGTTTTTACAAACTACATTTTTCATTGCCCGTGTATTTCTTAGCACTGTTTTTGCTTTTATATTAAAATACGCTTAGGATAGATTTCTTTACCCTCCGCATCAAATTCAAAATTTTCATTACCCAAACTTTTAAAAAAATAATCACTTTTCCCTAGCAAATGTACAGAGATAACGGCGGTAATAACTTGCTGACTTATAAAATTGATAGTAACTTCTTAAATGATCGACTGTTTAAGAGTGTATTGAAAAACATTTTAATATTTGTTAAAATTTAAGTGGTGGTGAGAATATGTTAAAGATTGCGGTAGTAGATGATGAAATTGTATTTGTTGAAAGTCTGATTAACAAAATAACAGCGGTATGTGAAAAGCTTAATTTGGAATTTAAAATTGACAAATACTCAAACGGATTTGATATACTTGAAAATTACAGCAAGTATCATCTGATTTTTCTTGATATTGAAATGCCGTCAATTGACGGTATTGCTACAGCCAAGCGGATCAACAAATTGAAGGGTTCAGCTGAAATACCTTTTATTGTTTATGTCACAAGTCACGATGAGCTTGTGTTTGATGCTTTAAAAAGTTTTCCTTATTCATTTATAAGAAAAAGTAAAATTGAATCTGATTTGTACGAATGTATTAACCGTATAAATAATTCTTTTGAAGAATTACATAAAACTATAGTATTGCATACCGAAAGAAAAGATATTCCGATTGTTATTGGTGATATTATTTATCTTGAAAAAATTAAAAATTATGTTGTGTATCATACTAAAAATCAAGAATATAAGGTCAGAAGTGATATGAATACGGAATTTAAAAATATCGCAGAATATGGCTTTATAAGACCGCATATTGGTTATGCTGTAAACAATAAGTATGTTGAATATATTTCTGCGGATTGTATTTTATTGCAAAATGATATTAACATTCCTCTCAATAAAAAATACAGAGATGATGTAAAGAAAAAATATTTCAAATGGTTGGGGGATATAAATGTTTAATTATGGTTTTGAGTTATTTGTAAATTTATTTCAAGGTGTAATGTTTACCGTATTTTGTTATAAATTCTTAACCCCATCACGCAATAAGATTTGTGAGGGAATAGCTTTTTGTGTTGCATCATTATTGATGTTTTTTTCGATTACCTTGATCAATTGGTTGTACCTGTCTTTTGCATACATAGAAACAGTTGTATTTTTTGCAATTATGATTCCCTATTGCGTTTTGTTTTTTAAAGACAGAATTTTTGTTAAAATTCTCACACCTGTTATTTTGAATGTGATTTATTCAGTATTATCATTTGGAATTAATTATATCTTTTCTGCGATTATCAGTTGTGACTATAATTATCTTATGATAGAGAGTTCCCAATATCGTTATATGTATGTGTTAATGTCAAATCTGATTTTTGTAATTGTTTTATTTATAATTTATAATCTTTTCAAAAATTCGTTAAGCCATATTCACAAACAAGAAATATTGATTACTCTTGTAATTCCTTTGTTGAGCATTGCTGTAGGCTTGCTGACATTTTTGGTATCTTCAAACGCTGATATGTCTGATTTTGACCGTATTGTATTAGGAGCGGTTTCAATAATAATCCTTTCATTTACATTTATAAATTTTTATCTTATTAAAAGTCTTTCAAAAAATTATTCTTTGGAAAATGAAAATATTTTGCTTAATAAAGAAAAAGAGCTGTATAATGTTCAAATGACAAGTTCAGAAAAATATATGAAAAATCTTACTGATGTTAAGCATGACATTCAAAATCAATTGTTGTGCATCGAAAATTTGATTGATGGGCAAAGGTATGATGAAGCTAAAAAAATGTGCAATAATGTAAATAATAATATTTCTGCTAATGTCCATTTTTGTAAAACAGGTTATGTTTATTTGGATGCTATATTAAATGTTGTATATGAAAAAGCAATTGAAAATAATATTGATTTCAGCGTAGATTGTAAAGATAATTTAAGTTTTGTGGCAGGTGATGATTTGGCTGTTCTAATAGGTAATCTTGCAGATAATGCTGTTGAGGCACTTGCAAAAGAGCAAAATAAAAAATTAAAGATAAGCATATTTCAAAACGGGTCGTACGGAGTTTTAAATGTGCATATTATTGCTCTTCTTCAGTTTTGCAAACTAATCCAACTTTGTACACAAGTAAAGAAGATAAGAAAAATCACGGCAAGGGAATTTCTATAGTAAAAAGTATTGCCAAAAAGTATGGGGGAGATGTAGTTATTTCGGAGAAGAATAATGAATTTATAGTTTCGGTAATTTTAGATAACCGAATTTTTACCAAAAACCCACTATTTTTACCTGATTAAAATCAAATATTCTAAAAAATGCTATCCTTTCTTTAAGGCGTTATGCCAAGAAAGCGGAATGCAGATACAAAATAATCAGTTAACGCATAAAATAGCAATAAAATAGTTTGACTAATATATAATATTGTGTTAAAATTATACGAAAAAGGATAGCATTTTTGTTTTGTATTGAATTTTATGTTTTAGCCGTATTTGCGTTAATTCCGTTATTATACTTTGGCTTTGTGTTGCAGAAATTTGAAACTTTTATTATCGAAAAATTCAAATAAGGTTTGAAGCTGCTTCCGTAAATAAGAATTATAGAGTGCAATTTTTGTCAATTTTTTTACAGTTTTTGCACAATTGAAGTTTACAGTATGGTTTTGAGATATGATTAAACAAAATATAGGATAAAAAATCAGTGAACATTTTTAATATAAATCAAAAATTAAGGAGAGTTGAATTTTGAAAAAGGGTAGAAATTTGCGTAGCGTTAATACTGACGGAGGGGTGAATTTGCAATTCAAACTTTTGTCGGCAATCGGAATTATCATTATAGTTTCCGGACATTGTTATCATGGCGGAATGGAACTTGCTTATAACTGGTTTCCGCCGTATTCGTATAATTTGGCACTGTTTGTATTTATATCGGGTTATTTTTACAAAACCGATTATGAAGAAAATGTCGGAAAATACATATGGAAACGAACAAAGCGGCTTCTTATTCCTGCGTATTTGTGGAATATATTTTACGGTGGTATGGTTGCATTTCTCGGTTTGTTTGGATTTACCATAGGTGCAAAGCCTGATTTATACAATCTTTTTGTTATGCCGTTTGTTGACGGTGAGGCTTTTCAATATAACCTCGGTTCATGGTTTGTGTACCCGCTGTTTTTGGTTTGTATAATAAATGTGCTGTTCAGAAAATTTTTGAAACTGATTCATCTTGACAATGAATTTATAGTTTTGATAGTGTATCTCGCAATCGGAATGATAGGAATTAACACTGCACTAGAAAATCCGACTGCAATTAACGGTATAGTGAAACTTCTTGTCAGAACAATGTTTTTCCTGCCGTGTTATGAATTCGGTCGCTTTTATAAAGCTGTGCTTGAAAAGAAAGATAATCTCAATAATGTTGCGTACTTTGCAATTATATTTGCTGTACAGCTGATACTTTTAACTTTTTGCAAAGATTTGGAGTACACTCCGTCGTCATTTACTAAATTTAACAACGGTTTTATAATTCCGTATATCTCGTCAATCACAGCAATTGCATTTTGGCTGAGAGTTTCAAGATTGCTTGTACCTGCCATAGGAAACAGCAAGCTTGTAAGGCTTATAGCTGACAACACATACGGAATTATGGTAAATCAGCTTGTAGGTTTTATGTGCCTAAAATTTGTATTCTACGGATTAAGCCGCATTACTTCAGGCTCATTGTTTGGTGACTTTAATGTTGCATCATTTAAATCAAGTATATGGTACTACTATCTCCCAAACGGTTTGCAACAGTGGGCTTTTGTATATCTTATATTTGGTCTGTTTGTACCGATATTAATTAGCATTATTTTAAATAAAATTTGTCATATTGCACAAAAAATGCATAATAAAATTTGCAACAAATAATATCTAAAAATCATTGTGTTTATATTCTTAATATGTTAAAATATCTTATAAGATAAATAAATGACTAGTGAATATAATTATAATGTTAGCTACAATATGTGTTTTTTCATCAGTTGCAGCTATAAGTGCCGGTACAGCTTCCAGTACTAGATATGCAGAAATGAGTAATGGTTATACAGTATCATCAACGGCATCATATTCCGGTAACACAACCAGCGGAAAAGGAAGTGTTACTAATGGCGGATCGTGTTCAATAAAAGTTTGGGTGTATGGCTATTACAAATCCGGTAGTTATGTGAAGTTATCGTGCAATTCGTATAATAGCGTTGATAATAACAAGAGTCTTACGGTTACTACAAACGGTTATTATACTTTAGTAGGCTCAAAATGTATTTCTCAATTTAATAGTGCAACAACTGTATCTGCTACAGTCGGCAAAACAGCATAAGTTTGAGAGCCCACCCGAATGTAGCGGGTGGGCTCTGAGGTGTTTATATGAAAAATATGATAAAAAAATACACTGCATTTTTGTTTCTGATTTCATTTGTTTTTTTGTGCGGATGTAATCAAAAAATAAGTATTGACAGTTCTGATACATATGTTCCTAATCAGGACAGTCAGGAGAATTTTATAAGGTACGGCAGTCAGCTCTATTTTGCAGATACTCATACGGGTATTTACTTTTTAAATTCAGATAACGGATTTTTGTATGTGATTGATAAGGAAACGCATAGTTGTCAACCTTTGTGTAATCGAAGTGATTGTATGCATGACAAAGAAACCTCGTTTGAGAAAAAGAAAGAGTGTACAGCATTTTTAAATACATATTTCAGAAGTCTTGTTTACTACAATGACTGCATTTATTTTCAATCGGTCGAGGATAAAACCGACAAAGACGGTGTAACTTATGAATTAAATGAAATTTGCAAAATTTCAACTGACGGAACAAATCGTGAGGTTTTATATTCGACAAGGGATTATACAATTTGGGACTTTAAAATTCACAGAGGATATATTTATTTTGACGGAAGTAAAAAAGATAACGAAGGAGCGGCAGAAGGCAGTAATATGGCACTTTACAAGGTTTCTGCCGATGGTAAAGGAAACACAGATGAGTTACTGCCGTACTATAAATACGATATACTTAATGGTATGAGTGTATGTGACACCAGATTCTACGGCAATCATCTTTTTTTATGGATAACAAAGCTTGACGGTACCAAGGAAAACAGCTACTTGATAAACTATGATTTACAGACCGATAAATGGGAAAATCTCAGTGAAAAGTTGGAAGTAAATATAAATTCAATGTTTACAATTTTCAATGATAAGCTTATTTTCGCAAACGGAAGTAAGGTGTATGAGTGCGGTTTTAACGGAGAAAATCAAAAGAAAATTCTTGATTGTTCTGATTTGATTGCAGGTTATCAATACTACACTCCTTTTACAAATGACGGTGAAAATCTGATAATTTCAGCTGCTAATGATGATAATGAGGCTGATAAGTTGATTTTCTGTGATAAAAGCTATAAGGCAACTTTAAAGAAAATGCCGTTTGAATTTACTGCCGAAATAGGTTTTGACAGCAGTTGTTTTATTGATTACAACGAAGAAGAAAAAACACTTTATTATATTGATAAAAATAACACAGAAAATGCCGATGAAATTTATACTTTTGAGTAACAGATGAATTTATGAAACTCTTTATTTATGAACTGAAAAAGATACTTAATAAAAAAATATTTTTTGTTTTTTTATTGCTCTGCCTTGCAATCAACGGCTTTTTATTATATTCATCGCAAAATACCGAAGAAAACAGCATTAGAATCACTTATTCCAATGAGTATGCTAAAATGCTCAATAGTTATTCTTCAATGTCTTTGAATGACGCTGAAAAGCAGATTGACAATGAACTGCTTGCATATGAAATTTTTAGCAGACTTGAAAATCTTGCACAGACTGATAACGAGGAACTTATTGAAAATTACACATATGAACTTGATGAGTATCGAAAGAGTAATCCGGATGCGTATCAAAAGGCTGTTGAAATGAGTGAAAAAGGCGGAGATAACTTTTGGAAAAACAGTTTTCTCTATGATATTTCGCAGCAGATTGAGTATATAAATTCCTATCCGGATTTTATTGACAAAATGTATGACAGGGCAAAGGCGCAGTCGTCCTCTTCAATTTTTGGCGATAAAAATTCTTTTTCATATAAAAATCTTTACAAAACATCCAACGATTATTCAGGGTTAAAAAACACCAAGCTAAGCCTTGTAAATTCTGATGCTTTTGTTGCAACAACAGAATACAGTTTAACCGATATTTTTATAATCGCCATTGTGTTTTTGCTTTGCGTTTATCTTTTTCAATATGAGCGTGAAAAAGGACTGTATTCGTTGGTACGATGTACAAAATTCGGCAGATTCAAAACTATAATTTCAAAATTCATGTTGCTTTTTGTACTGTCAGCTGTTGTGTCGATATTATTCATTTTTTGCAATTTTATCATAAACACTTTCCTGTATGGCAGTACCGATTTAAGCGTAAATATTCAATCAATTTCCGAGTTTCGCAACTGTACCCTTACAGTTACAGCAGGTCAATTTTTGATTTTGTTTGCATTTGCAAAAATAATGGGGACTTTTGTTATTTCATCGTTTTTGGCTCTTGTATTTATTATCTTTTCAAGTTCTGCAACGATGTATCTTACAGGGCTCGTAATAATTGGTGCAGAGTATTTGCTCTATACCTTGATTGTACAGAACTCTTTTTTGAACCTTTTAAAGTACATTAATATTTTCTATATTCTTGACGGCGGGGAATTTTTTGGAAGTTATCTGAATCTTAATATTTTTTCAAATGCAGTAGCTTCGATTCCGATTGCATTTGCCGTTTTTTGTACAGTATTTCTTTTGTGTACGGTGTTTTCCTGTATATTATTTTGTAAACGCAATCAACAGAAAACTGCCGGCATTTTTTCAAGACTGTTTGAAAAGTTTAAATCAAGATTTTTTACATTAAACGGCAGTACCGGCATTTTTAAAGGCGAAGTTTTTAAATTCACTATTCAAAATAAAATGGCTGTTATGATTGTTTTGCTTGTGCTTTTTGCAATTATTTCATCGTTCGGAACGGTTCGTTACCCTTATTCGGAAAATTCGGATGCTGACTACAAAGCGTATATGGAATATCTTGAGGGTGACATAACTTCGGAAAAGGAAAACTATATTTTGGAACAGCAAAATTATTTTAACAACTTGCAACAACGCATGGGCGAAATTGCTGAAAATAGTGAGCTTTCTGAAAATGCAAAACAGGCTATGTCCAAGTCGATTGAAAATATTTTAAACAGCAAAGGGATTGCATTTGAAAGAGTAATCGAACAATATAATCGACTCCTTGAACTAGATAAAAAGGGCATAGATGCAAAATTTATTGATGAAAACATCTATAAAAGTTTTGTTTCAAGTAAAACAAGGGAATGGAACGATTTTTCTTTGCTTTGTCTTGTTATTGTGATAGGTGTTCCTTATGTATTTTCACCCGAGTATAAAAATGGTATGATCAACCTTATTCGTACTACTGAAAACGGTAAAACAAAACTGTTTTTTGGAAAAATAGTAGTGGAGTGTATATATTTGTTAATAGCATTTACAGTTCTGTATGTGCCGTATTTTGTAAGATTTATAAATACATACGGTGCGAACAGTTTGAATACACCCTTAGTATGTATTTTTGAAAATGTTCAAGAAACATCTTTTAGTGTGATAAATGCGGTAGTTCTCAATCTCGTATGCTACTTTTTGCTTGCAACAGCAGTAACATTTGTTATTACAGCAGTTTCAATTTTTACCCGTAGCAGTATGTTTACAATGGTGGTTTCAACTGTTTTAGTTATATTACCATTGCTTGCTTTGTATTCGATTGAAAATGTAAGAATAGGTTATTGGGTTGTAAATTCCCATATTATAGCTATCGTTATGACTTGCTTGCTGAGTATCTTAATTGCAATTGTCACACTTGAAATTTCTAAATTAAAATTTACCGAAACAAGAATATGGAGGCGAATAAATGCCAAAGCTTGAGGTTAAAGGTATTACAAAAGTCTATAAAAAAGGAGCGGTAAAAGCACTTGATGATTTTACCGTTACGCTTACTCCGGGTGTGTATGGACTTCTTGGTCCTAACGGTGCAGGTAAATCAACACTTATGAATATCATTACCGATAATCTGAATTCAGATAAAGGTGAAGTGTTGTATGACGGAGAAAATATTAAAAAATTAGGTAAAAATTATCGGAGCGTTCTCGGTTATATGCCACAGCAACAAGGTTTGTATGATGATTTTACTCTTAACCGATTTTTGTGGTATATGGCGGCATTAAAGGGATTAAAAAAGAAGGAGGCTAAGGAAAAAATAACCTCACTTCTTGATACGGTAAATCTCACTAATGCGGCACATAAAAAACTCGGCGGATTTTCGGGAGGTATGAAACAAAGAGCCTTGATTGCTCAGGCACTTTTGAATGACCCGAAAATTTTGATTCTTGATGAACCGACTGCGGGCCTTGACCCAAAAGAGAGAATTCGTATCCGCAATTTTATAAGTGAAATTGCAGAAGATAAAATCGTGCTCATTTCTACTCATGTTGTGTCCGATATCGAGTTCATTGCTAAAGAGATTATACTTTTAAAGCAGGGAAAACTTGTGTCACATGATACCTGCCAAAATCTTGTAAATGAAATTGCAAATAAGGTAGTTGAGGTGGAAATTGAAAAAGAGGAATTAAAATATTTTCAGGATAATTATCGAGTTTCAAATCTCTATCATAATGATGATAAAATCGTAGTAAGATTAGTAACAGATAATCCCCCTGAAAATCATAAAATAACAATTGCAAACCCAACCCTTGAAGATTTGTACCTCTATATTTTTGAACAAGGAATGTGATTTATTCCCTCATCACGGAAAAATGTGGGATAATTAAAAGTAAATATTGAAAAAGAGCATAGGAAGCTCCAAAATTGTAGTTGACAAGACAAACAATGGAGGAGAGAACCCTATACTCTATTTTGATGATATCAAAGTCGAATTTGAAAGTCAAGAATTTAAAGGAACACATATGGAAATTAGCCCTAATAAAGATAAAAGCGTACTGTTTTTGGAGAGCGTAAGGTCAATGCAGACAGTCCGGTGTCCTTATTGCGGCGGTAGCGATGGACAAAATGGTTTCAGGCGGCGAAAAAAGTGAGATTCCCGCATTGGTACGGTTTGCAGTTCAAAAAAGAAAAACGGCTCATCGACTTAGCTGCCCATGCCATCTACTCAATCAGCACCGGCAAGCTCGAAGGCTTCAACAACAAGATCAAGGTCGCTAAAAGAATCGGCTACGGTTACCGTGATGATGACTTCTTTTTTACCTTGATTCGCTATCTTTCTATTCCTTATGTCCGTTCACCATCCCACAAAAAATCGTGATGAACCAAAATAGAGATTGACCGGGCACAAGCTGACATAGTGCGTGAAGTTTTTGAGAGAGCCGTTAATGGTGAGAGTTTTACTGCTATAGCAAAAGATTTGAACAACAGAAGTATCACTCGTTGCTTGGGTGGGAAATGGAATTCACAACGAATAAGGGATTTGCTTTCGAATGAAAAATATCTCGGCAATGCGCTTTTGCAAAAGAAATACCGTAATAATCACCTGGAAAAGAAACTGATTCACAATGACTGTCAGTTGCCTAAATACTATGCCGAAGGAACACACGATGCCATTGTTGACGAAGAATTGTTTGCCAAAGCCCAAGGGATACTTAACGAGTTAGCAACAAGAAGAGAAACTTTGAAAAAACCTACGCTTTCTGCTTTTTCGGGGATAATTATCTGTGATAACTGTGGTGTAAAGTACAAGAGAACAACATCAAAGGGAAAACACGCATGGCAATGTAAAAAACCTTTCTGACACAGGGAAAAGCGTTCTGCCCGTCACGGCAGATACCAGAAGAAGAGATTTACAGGCTTGCCACTGAAGTTTTAAAGCTTGATGAATTTGACGAGGATATTTTACATAGCAAAATCAAAAACATCAGAGCAAAAATAACTGCACATTATTATTTTACTTTACGGATGGAACAGAAGTTTCAAAGAACTGGGTTCCACGCACAAGAAAGAATAGCTGGACTGCTGAAATGCGAGAATGTGCAAGGCAAAGAGCACTTAATCAAAAGGGAATAGTATAATGGCAACAAGAAAGGTTACGGTTATTCCGCCCACAATAAATCCGCTGACAAGAATTTCAAATACAACGGTCAAGAAAAGACGAACAGCCGGTTACGCTCGTGTTTCGACTGACAAGGACGAGCAGTTTACTTCATATGAGGCACAGATTGACTATTACACAAGCTTTATTAAAAACCACAGCGATTGGGAGTTCGTAAAAGTGTATACAGATGAGGGCGTAAGCGGTCTTAACACAAAAAAGCGTGATGGATTTAACGAGATGATTTCCGATGCACTTGCAGGAAAAATAGACCTCATTATAACAAAATCAGTAAGCCGTTTTGCAAGAAACACGGTAGACAGCCTTGTTACAATTCGCAAGCTGAAAGATAAGGGCGTTGAGGTTTATTTTGAAAAAGAGAACATATGGACATTTGACAGCAAGGGAGAATTGCTGCTTACCATTATGTCATCACTTGCACAGGAGGAGAGCCGCAGTATTTCGAAAAATGTAACCTGGGGACAGAGAAAAAAGGTTCTCCGATGGCAAGGTCAGTTTGCCGTATAAGCACTTTCTCGGATATGAGCGTGGTGAAAACAAGGGTGATCCACCTGTTGTTAATGAGGAACAGGCAAAGCTTGTCAGACGGATATACCACCTTTTTATGAGCGGAAAAACCACAGGCGGTATTGCAAGAATACTTACAGCAGAGAATATTCCAACCCCGTTCGGAAAGCAAGTATGGTAGCCGACAACCATTGAGAGTATTCTAAAGAATGAAAAATATAAAGGTGCGGCAAGACTGCAAAAGAAGTTTACCGTGGATTTTCTTTCTAAAAAAATGAAGATAAATGAGGGCGAAGTTCCGCAATACTACATTGAAAACTCACACAAAGCCATCATTGACCCGATGGAGTGGGAAGCGGTTCAGGACGAATTTAAACGCAGAAAATCCATAGGCAGAGCGTATAGTGGTAAAAGCGTATTCAGTGCAAAAATCGTTTGCGGTGACTGCGGTGGCTTTTACGGTTCTAAAACCTGGCATTCAACGGATAAATACAAAACGGTAATATGGCAGTGCAACAGAAAATTCAAGGACAATACCTGTTGCAAAACACCGCATATTACCGAAGATGAAATAAAGGCACGATTTCTCAAGGTATATAACGGACTGATTTCCGACAAAGAGCCGTTCATAAAGGCTTGCAAACTTACAAGAGATGTTCTGACCGATACTGAGGAGATTGACAGAGAAATGTCAGAACTTCTCCGTGAGCTTGAAGTCGTTACCAAACTAATTAAAAAGTGCATAGCCGAAAATTCATCATCGGCACAGGACCAGAAAAAATATACCGAGAGATACAACAACTATGTTGACCGCTATGAAAAAAGCAAAATCAAGATATGATGAGCTTGAACATCAGAAGGAAAACAAGCTTTCAAAAAGAAAAGCAATAGACCGCTTCATTTCCGACCTTTTAAAGCGTGACGAACTGCTCACCGAATTTGATAATTGCCTTTGGCTGACGGTAGCTGATAAGGTTACGGTTCGCAAAGACGGAACTTTGGTATTTGATTTCAATGATGGTACAGAGATTGATGGGTGAAATAGTATATACTAAATAGTATATACTATTTAAAGTTGGTTTACTAGGTAGTTCCATTCTCTGAATGCTAAATACTCGTGCTGATTAACTGAAATTAAACGGAAAACCAAATTTCTTATTGACATATTATAGAAAAAGTGATATAATAGCTATGATTTTATATATTTATTCCATTCTTTGACAAATTTGTAATAAAAGAGGGGGGTTGTTTGATTTAATAAAATAGGGTACAAGGTACATAATTAATCTAAAATTAAAAAAACAGGAGTGATTTTTTTGAAAACAATTAAAAAGTATTGCGCAATAATTTTGGTATGCATTACGTTGCTCTGCTTAGCTTCTATACATACCTTTGCCGCAAGTGTAACTCAAGATAACATTGATTTTTATTTTGAAACAACAAAAGACTCTTACTCTGAAAATGAAACCATTACCGCCGTTCTTAAAATCGCTAATAACGGAACCGAGGATATTACAGATATTGAATGGGTAAATGCTGTTCCTGACGGATATGAATTTGTTGATTCAAGTTTAGAAAAGCAGAAAATTGATGTTATTCATCCCAATCAAGTAGTAGAATTACAAACTAAGTTTACCGTAAAGAATACTGTGGAAAATTCAACTACTGCTCCTACAGTGCCGAATACTACCGGTAATCTCACTGAACTAAATCTTACTGACGCTACAAGCGCAGTAGGCGCTGACGCTACAAGCACAGTAGGCGAAAACACGCAAGTTAATACAAATGCCTCTGGAGCTGTTCAAACAGGTTTTGAAAATACAACTTTATTGATAGTATTTGTTTGTGCTGCAATCAGTTTGGGGATTTTTTGCATTGTGAAGAACAAAAAGAAATTTTACAAATTGACAAGTATTTTCCTTTGCTTTGCACTTGTTTTAGGTGCAATACCTGTGTTTTATGCTGCAGAAGATGACAAACAAGCTCAATCCGATAATTCTGTTACAACTTCTAAAGTGGAATTAGAGCAGAATGTTAATGTAGGAGATAATATTGTAAAACTTACATCAACTGTAAAATATTCTTTGCCAAGCTATGAAGAAGATTATAATGAGAAGTATTATGATGATGAAAAAACATTTACCAAAGGGGAGTGGGTTTCAATAATCATTGATAAATTTGATATTGAAATCGGCGAATTCCCTGAGGGATTTGATTATTTTTACGGTGATTCAGCTGAATCTGATTATGGTGCTGTTGTAGAAACAGCTCAGGCTTATGGTTTGCTACCTGCTCCTGATTCTCCGGGATATGTAGATCCTGAACAGGATGTGCCTTTGTTTGAGGCTGATAAGCCGGCTACAAGAGAATTTGTTGCTTATACTGTTGCAAAGACTATGGGCTTTGAAGGTGAATACAGCCTTGAAGCTACAGATCTGGATACTATACAGTATGTCAATGAGGTTGCTGTTGTTGTAAATCAAAAATTTATGGATCTAATAGATTCAAAGTTTGCACCAAATAATGCGATAACAGGTGCTGACGCAAATATGATTCTTAACAGAATCGATTACTTTAATGATTCTCTTGAAGTTAAAGAAGGACAGGAAAAAGACATTATAGATTATCATGAGGGTGTTGTTACCCTTGATGTTGATTACACCGCAACAGAATCAGAAGAAGGCATATATACTGTCGAGTTGGCTTCAAATACAGATGCTGATGCATCATTGACTGCAGGCGATGTAATTGTTCTTTCCCCAAACGATGAGTATATTGGCGGTCTTGCTGTTAAGGTGAATGAAGTAAAAACTATTGACGGCAAGGTAGTTCTTATATGCGAGGAAGCTAAAATAGAAGAAACAATTCAGGACTTTGATTATGCCGGACATGGTGTTGCACTTGTAAATAAAGCAGAAACAACTGAAGATGTTGATGTTGAGTATGATCCTAATGGAGTTGTAAATTCTGACGAAGATGTTAATGCTTTTGATATTGGCGGTTCGGTTTCGGCAGGCACCTTATCTTACACCTTAACAGAAAAAGAAATAAAGTCAGGCTTGAAGGCAAGCGGTAAGATTGATATTTCAATTCCGGATGTTACAGCAAAAGCAAAAGGTAAAATATTTGGCGGCTTGTCACTTGATGAGTTAACCTTAACCGTAACTGATCAAGTTAAATTCTCCGGTAATCTTACATACGATTTTGGAATTCCGGAAAGTAGCTATGATGTAACTACAGGTAAACCTAAATTCGGCTCAGGAAAAACTGAAATCGGAAGAGTGCCGTTTGCACTTGGTACTACAGGCTTTACCGTTGACCTGGTGTTCTTTATTAATCTTGATGTAAGCGGTCAGCTCTCAATTTCTTATTCAATTGACAGAACAACTGGCATACAGTATAAGGATGGAGTATTCAGAAATATTAAAGAATACAGTTCTGAGTTTACAGCAATTGAAGCTAACGGCAGTGCAAAATTAGGAGTTGGAATGGCAGTCAGACTGACACTGTTTTCAGTATTTGACATTGTAGGATTTGATATTCATGGCGGAATTGGCTTGACAATTAAGTTTACTGCTCATTTGGATTGCGAGCCTGATCTGTTTTGCGGAGATGGAACAGTTTACCTGTACTTGACTTTGGAATTAGACAAGGATACTATAGTCGGTGATTTGTTGGATAAGGTATTCAACATAGAACTATACTGGGATATATTTGATGAAGACAGTTCACCGCTAAAGAAAGGCATACATATCGAAAACTTAAAATTTGTAGATGAGTGTACATACGGAAAAGGAAGCCTGTTAGGTGTTGTCAAAGATGGACAAACAGGTGCAAAGATAAGCGGTGCTCAAGTCAAAATTTATAACAAGGCTACAGGTAATCTTGTTAAATCCGGATATACAAGAACTACAGATACTACTTTAGCTGATAATAACACAGTATTGATAGGCGAATTTTTTGTACAGAATCTTTCAGCTGGTTCTTATCAGTTTGATGTGAAAGCTACAGGCTACAAGAAAGCAAGCGTAGATGTTGATGTTGTAAGTGGTCAGAGAGTTGTATGTGAAGCAACACTTATGGTCGACAGAGATCATCTTGATGGTTTGGGTACTGTATCGGGTTCGTTTACAAATGCGCTCACAGGTTCTTCTGTTGAGAATGTTCAGTATGAGGTGAGAAGCGGACTTAATACAAAAGTTGGAGATGTTATTGCTTCCGGTACGGCAAGCAACAGCTATTCTATTGAACTTGTTCCCGGTTACTATTCTGTTCTTTTCAAAAAGGATGGATATGTTGACGAGCTTATCAGCGTAACAATAACCGCAGATGAAAATACCGTAAAGAATGTTGCTTTAGCACCTACATCTGATATTTCTATAGATGATTCAAGCTTCCGTGTAGTGCTTACATGGGGTGAATATCCATCAGACCTCGATTCGCATCTGTATTATTTTGACGATGACGGAGGTAACTTCCATACATGTTATTATAATAAGGATTATCGTGAAGGCGAAACACTTGTTGCAAATCTTGACTTAGATGATACTACTAGTTATGGTCCTGAAACATCTACAGTATATCAGGTTGCAGAAAACGGCGTGTATAGTTTTTATGTTCATGATTATACAAACAAAGACAGTGACTCAAGTACAGCAATGTCAAATTCCGGAGCTCAGGTAAAACTATTCTCGGGAAGCCAGTTGGTTGCTACATTCAATATTCCGGAAAACAGAGGTGGAACTCTTTGGCATGTATTTGATTATAATTCATATACTCAAGAGTTTGTTTATGTGAATGAATTCTCTTATGCTAACGCCGGCTAAATTTTAAAGATTTGGCAAGAGCATAATGATTAAACGGCTGTATTACATTGTGATACAGCCGTTTTAAAAGGAAAAGAAAAAATGATTGTTAAAGTACCTAAAAAGATGTTAAGAATAGTGTTTAGTGTTGTGATGGCAACTATATTGGTTTTGATAACAATTATGATTGTTAATGTTATTGCACATAAAGATTATATAAGTGTAGAAGCTGAAGTTTCTAAAGTTTATACAGATACTTTTTCAGGTAAAGGCAGTAAAAGCAATTCATCTGCGAAATATGCAATTGTTGAATATACTATTGAGGCAAAGAAATATAGTTCTAAATACCGATTAGGAAATTTTCATAATGTAAGTGAAGGAAATATAATAACTGTAAGATTCAATCCGAATAATTACTCTGATATTTATAATGATTATACTAATCGTATTAATATTTTCTTTATTGTATTTTTGTCTGCCTTTGACGTTTTTGTATTTTTAGCATTAAGAAAATGTAAATAGTATGAGAAGATTTTTTGAAATATTTATACCTGTAATAATTATGTCTTTTACGGCGGTATTCTTATTTTCTTCTTGCAGTTCCCATGATAGTGCAGGTTTAGTTTCCTGTAACTCTCAAAACACAGAGGAACTTAAAATTGAAGACAATAATTTTGAATTTTCGCCCAAAAATGGCGGAAAAACAGTTTTGGACTATTCTGTCAGCGGTATAGAAGCCGACAAGCTGTATGACATTGAATTTGAATTTACAATATTGAATGATTCTCATTTTCAAAATGATGATGATATTGCAATTACAGTAAATACCAAAGAGAATTTTGATATCAACGGAAAATATACATATTCTGTTCCGGAAAAACACGATAATACTTATATAATCCATCATATTTTTGCAGCCGATAAAAATGGTGAAACAGGATTTACAGTTAGCGTTGGCACTGAAAAAAATTTGTTTTATGGCATTATTAGGCTTAAATCAATGAAAATATATGATGCGGAAGAATGTGATGCGATTAAGGTTTTGTGTGATAAAAATCAAGAAATTAAATTTGTTTTTAATAAAAATGATTTCAATGATTTAAATGCAGTTAAGTTAAATGCGCAAGCTTATCTTAACGAATGTGTAAATTTAAAAAGATATTTATGTGAATTTTCCGGCGTAGATGATGTTACATATATTTTTGTTTTTAACGAAAATATATCTCATTCAGGCTTATCAGGGCAGATTATTTATATAAATCATTCCGAAATAGAAGATTTATTTTCTCAGAATATAGAAGATACAACTACAATCAATAATTTTATTAGTCTGCTTTGTCATGAAATGAGTCATAGGTTCGATTTTGACACTGATTTTAAAAGCACTTTTGAATACTGTTTTGATAAAGAATTTTTTACTGTACTCAGACAGATATATGCCTTATCTTCCTGTGGTTACAAAATTAGTTATGATTATCTCGGAGATAAAGAATACTTGTCTAATAATATATACAATTATCAGGACTTTCTAAAGGAATATCTTTTATCGGTTGATGTCTTGAATCAGCCGCAAAATTGGAAATTTATCAGCAATGTAATAAAAAATCATAGCAGTATTAACAAACATATAACTGACTATAAAAAAGTGGAAATGTTAATTTCTGAAACATCTAATGAAGCAAGATATAATATTATTGATAAATTCGGTAAAAAAAAGTATGAATGTGTTCTTAACCATTTTGCGAATTGCAATAGTTAGAAAGACTCATTCAAAGCAACTAAGCTTTTTTAGAAATGAGCTATGCAAATAGTGAAGTAAGAACTATCTGTGGCACCAAACAAAACTAAATGCACCCATAATACAACTTGGGTGCATTTTTCGATTCCTTTTCTGAGGTCCTGTACATCCCTGTCATCAATATCCATGATTGCCCTGAGAGCCTTGTCTGCCGCCTGCTGTTTCTTCTCAATTTCAGCTGAGTCTGCGCCGTCTTTCTTGGCCTTTGCCAGTTCATATCTTGCATTTGCTAAATTTGTTATTTTTGCATTGTGCTTATCGTACATACGGATAAGCGTGTTGATGCTCTTGTTGAAGTCCTCGTTCTTTAATTCCTTAACCAGACCTTCAATTGCATTGAGCTGTTCTCTCACCTTATCAAGCTGAACCTTTATTTCCTCTATTGAGGGAGATTTTACTGCTCCGCTTGGATCCTGCTCATTTAATATGTCTGAGATAAGTCCCATACCGAATTCAAACAATGAAGCTATGCATTTTCCGTATGGAATAAGACCAAGAGATGTTTTAACTGCCGTTACAAAGTCGCCCTGAGCGACGCTTATTGTCGCATTCACAAGACCTGTAACTGTTTTTTCATTATTTGCCTGCGCCGCATTCAGTGCGTTGTTTGTATTTTTGTGCAGGCTTGCACTGACTGTTGTCTGGGCTGTTGCCGCCGACGCTGAGATAATTGTCATTGTTGTGAACGATGTGAGTGCTACAGCCGTAAGAGCAATTGCGATAAGTCTTCTTTTGATTGTTCCTGTCTGCTTTTTCATAATTATACCACCTAGTTATTTAAGTTGTTTTGGTTTGTTTGTTTTTCTAAGGAGCTTTTGTCTGTTCCTTATCTTGTGACTACAGTATAACAGGGCGACTGTGACAAGATACTGACAAAAAAACAGGGAATTTTAAAAATATTTGCGAATATTTAAAAATCTGCGAAATTTTGCGAATTAAAAAATTCAGGACTTTAATTCATCTCATTGCTGTTACTGTATTCGGTAGTGTTGATTTTCTAAAAATAAATCCTCATTATTGAACTTTGAAATTTCTTGTGATAAAATTTATAAAGGTGGTGCGTATATGAACAGAGGCTTTAAAGATATCAAGTTAATATGCTTATTGACAATTTTAATCTTTTGCGTTTTTCTATTTGGTTGTTCTGAGGATAAAGCAAAAACAAAGCCTGCCTCCGAGAAACAAAGTACGACTGAAAAAACTGATAATGATGATTTTACTCTTCTTATTTATATGTGCGGAAGCTCTCTTGAGAGTAAGAACGGCTCTGCATCAGACGATATTTCCGAGCTGTTAAGTGCAGAAATTCCCGATAAAGTTAATGTTGTGCTTGAAACAGGCGGCTCTTTGAGATGGAAAAAACACGGTATTTCGAGCGATAAACTGCAGAGGTATGAGGTGTCTGACAATAAGCTTGTACTTCTTGAGGAGAGTAAACTATGCTGTATGGGTGACTCCTCAACGCTTAAGGACTTCATTGACTGGGGGATAAAAGAATTTCCGTCTGAAAGGACTGCACTGATTTTATGGGACCACGGCGGAGGATTCCTCAAAGGTATTTGCAAAGATGAGATGTACAATAATGACTGGCTGACGGTGCAGGAGTTTGATGAGGCACTTTCAGAAAGCACTTTTTCCGGAAGCTTTGAATTTATAGGATTTGATTGCTGTCTTATGGCGAATTACGAAACAGCGCTGACGGTATCAAAATATGCTGATTATATGATAGCATCAGAGGATGATGAGCCGACAGGCGGCTGGGACTACAAGGCTGTTGCAGAAGCTCTCGGTACAAAAAGTTTTTATGATGTTATTCTGAACAGCTACGAAAAGTCTCATCATGACAGTGATGATTACACTCTTTCGGCAATCAAGCTTACTGAGTTTGATAAGGTAAAAGCTGTCTTATCACAATGTATTGACAAAGCCGAAAGAAGTAACAACAGGCTTATTATGTCAAAGGCAGTTCAGGAGTGTGAAAGCTTCGGTTCGTCAATTGGATATTTATATGATTTCGGCGATATTGCAGATTACTTTAATATTAGTTATGATTTCAGCAGAATAATAAAAGCTGTGAAATCCGAAACAAAAAGTAACATCTCGGGGTTGAATATATGTTTTCCTTCCGATGATGAAAAAGCTCTTGAAAATTATCTGCTGATTTCAGATGACAAAAATTACTGCGATTATCTCAAAAACAATTATTCGGAAAACAGGGGGCAGATATGTGGAAAATCTCAATAATAACATTGAACTTAATATCGGGTTGCTCTGGTTTTCGGCTGTAATTACGCTGTTTATGTTTTTGGGAGTGGTGACTGACAAAACACGGAGCAGACCGTTTATGAGGTGCTTTACAGCCTTGCTTGCGACAAATATTCTTATGCTTCTCGGCGAAAGCGGATTGTGGATTTTTGGCGGTTCACCGGACAATATTCCAATTTTAAAATTATGTGCGTTTATTTCATTTGGTTTAGGGGCAATACTCGAAGTTTTGTATGCTTATTGCCTGATAGGCTTTGTCAGAGAACGGCAGAAAATATCGTGGAAATATGCGAAAGTAATTGCAGTTATCGGCGCAGTTTATCTTTGTATTGTTGTAATTTCCCTGTTTAACGGAATGCTGTTTGACTTTGACTCAAACGGATATTATGTTGACGGAGAGTATTACTTTATAGTGAGATTTCTTGATTTCATTATCATATTGCTTGAAATTTTTATGGTAATCAGATTCTGGAAAATACTCACACTAAAAGGCACTGTTTATCTTCTTTCGTTCAGCGTACTGCCATTGCTTACAATGCCGTTGCTTTCATACTGGGACCCGACTCCTCTGTATATGGCAACTACGGTTTCTTTGCTTTTGATTTATATGCTGTTCCGAGGAGAGCTGACACGACAGCTTTCGGAAAAGGAAATTCAGCTTGTTGAAAAAAACAGGGAGCTTGCGCAAAAGGAACGGCAGATTACCGAAAACCGCATTTCAACAATGATAAGTCAGATACAGCCACATTTTATATATAACACCCTCGGAACAATACATCAGCTGTGCCTTGAACAGCCCGAAAAGGCGGCGGAATTAACACACAGCTTTTCTCAATATCTGCGAGGAAATTTCAGCGAGCTTAACAACAGCGTGCCTATTCGTTTTTCGCAGGAGATGAATCATATAAAATGCTATATGAGCATAGAGCAGGTTCGTTTTCCCGACATTCAGACAGAATACGATTTGAAAGCTGAAGATTTTAATCTGCCTGCGCTTTCGGTTCAGCCACTTGTTGAAAACGCCGTAAAGCACGGACTTATGGGACTTGAAAGCGGCGGTAAAATAACCGTATCTACTTATGAAACCGATACAGATTACTGCGTGTGTGTAAAGGATAACGGAGTAGGCTTTGACAAATCAGCCGTTTATGATAAAAATAAGCATATCGGTATTGAGAATATCCGTGAAAGAATTACTGCTATGTGCGGCGGCACTCTGACGGTTGACAGTGTTTTAGGCAAAGGCACAACTGCCGTCATCACTATTCCAAAGGAGGAAGCTATATGAGAGCATTGACTGTGGACGACGAGCAGATTATGCTTAATGCATTGACTTCGGCTGTAAAGGAGTCGCCCGATATATCGTCTGTTGCACAGTTTACATCCTGCACGGCAACTCTTGAGTGGGCAAAAACCAATCCGATTGATATTGCGTTTCTCGATATAAGTATGCGCGGAATGGGCGGACTTGCACTTGCAGAAAGATTGCTTGAAATTCAGCCAAACTGCAAGATTGTTTTCTGTACAGGCTTTTCGGAGTATGCGGTTGAGGCATTTAAAATTCATGTTTCAGGATACCTTTTAAAACCGATTACGGCAAAGGCGGTACAGGCTGAAATTGACCACATAAAGCAGGAAAAAGCCAAGGAGAAAACCACATACAAGCTGTTGACGGTTAAATGCTTCGGAAATTTTGAGGTGTATGCACAGGGAAAAATTCTTAACTTTAAGCGATTAAAGTCAAAAGAGCTACTTGCAATTCTTGTTGACCGCAGAGGAGCAGGAATGACGGCAAAGCAAATCTGTTCTATAATGTGGAGCGGTATTGAAGATGACAGTAAGCATATGACATATGTACGCCAGTTGTTTTTTGATTTGCGAAATGCTCTTCGTTATGCTGATGCAGAGGAGGTTCTGCAGCAAAACGGCTACAACTATTTCCTTAATACTGAGCTAATTGACTGCGATTATTTCAGTTATCTGCAAACAGGGGAGCCAAGGTTTCACGGCGAGTATATGATGCAGTACAGCTGGGCAGAATCAACCTGCGCAGGTCTGATGCAAAATAACAACTGAAAAATTATTGAACACGGTTGGGCAAAAGCTCAACCGTTTTTATTTGCAGAAAATTGAAAAATTTTTATTTTTTATTAAAAAACGCCCGAAAGTGTCACGCATTTGTCACGCCCTGTATGTTAAAATAAGAAAAAACAGATGATATATACCCGAAATTTTATGAATATTGAACATTTGTCCGTATTTTGTCATAGTGGGTATGTTATCATCAGTACACAAACTTAAATTAAATTCATTAACGGAGGAAATTATTATGAACATTTTTGAAACAATTCCGGCATACGATTATATTATTGCAGTCGTAGGCGTGTTGGGCGTGATACTGGGTATTGCTCAGCTTGGTGCAAAAAGGTGTATCGGTATTATGAAAATCGACCAATACACAGGAGAAAGTGCAGGCAGATTTGCCGTTATATCTTCTGTAATTTACATACTGGGCGGAATATTAACTGCCGCCGCACCGTTTGCAGTAAGCTACATTAATTCGCAGAATTTCGGTTTCAGTCTGCCCACACTGCTTCCAAGCTGGCTTCTGATTGCAGTAGCTGCAGTGGTGTTAATTGCGCAGACTTCAACTCTCAAGAAAAAGTTTTAATACAGCTTTGACAATAAAGCATAAAAAGGAGGATTTAAAATGAAAACAAATTTGAAAAGAATGGTGGCGCTGTTGCTTGCTGTGATAATCTGCCTTAGCGTAGCGGCGTGTTCAAATGCTCCGTCGTGGGATGGAAAATGGGAGATTACAGACGCTGACTATGAAAATATGAAGATTGCAAAAGTAATATCCACTGAAAATGACGGAACAAGATATGTAACTCTTTCCGCTGAAGATATAAGTTACAAATCAGAGGTCAAAAGCGACAGTGTTCGTGTGGTTGCCTATCCTGTTTCAAAGGCAAGCATTAAGTCACTAAGTACTAATGATACTGCACAAAGCAGTAAAGAGCTTTTCAAGGAAACCCTTGTTGAGGGCGTTACCACCCAGCGCAAGGACGACAAAACGCTTGAGCTTAGCTTTAAAGAGCCTGAGTACGATTACTACTGTATGTATCTGTACTATGTGCATAAGGAGGCGGTTGACGGTAAGGCGTTTGTCTTGGGATTTGACAACATCTGTCTTGAAGAAAGCACCACGCCCGAGGCAAAAATAACGACAAACCTTAAAAACGGTCAGGAAAACCCGACCTTGGAATTAAAGCTTACAAATGCAAAAGCTTCTGAAAAAATAAAACCCGAAGATATTACCTTATCAGGTGCATTTGAAAATCTGAAAGCAACCGCTGTAACATCAGACGGGGACACTATTACAATCAAGACCGAGGGCGAGGTTGAGGCAACCTCCGCCGCATACGGATATGTTCAGCTTTCGGAGAATGCTACAGATGCAGGAGCAAAAATTCTTGCAATGCTCGAGGTTGACAATCTTGACGCATATATTGATGCGAAATCCTTTGCACTTGAAAACGGACTTCTGAGCTTTGATGTAGATGTTTACGGCAAAACGCTTGAAATTTCAAACGATGAGCTTGCACCTCTTGTAACGCTTGAGGGTTATAAGGTTGACAGCGTAAAAATCAGTGATGACAAAACCTCATTCAGGCTTTATGTAAAGACGGATAAATCAAGCATTGATGATGCAGTAAGTGCTCTAAACGGCAAAGCGCTCGAAATCGACTCAAAGGCAGTCGGCGGCGACGGAATATATGTTGAGATTACGGCAAGCTGTTCATCACTCGGCGGCGTAATAAAATCACTTGATAAGCCGGAGGGCGACTCGGACAAATTCAAGGCGACCGCACAGCTTTTTGCACGCAACGGCGAGCTTAAGAAGCTGTCGAAGTCTGATATAAAATTCAGCGGTGATTTTGAGGGTGCAGAGGTGACCTCTGTTAAAAATACAGACAACGGCTGTGACATTGAATTTACATTCTCCGCAGACAAGAACAGGACTATATTTAATGGCTATGCAGAGATTTCAGAGGGCAAGCTTGTTGATTTGTGGGGCACAAAGTCCGACAATAACAGCGCAGGGCTTTCCTATGCCTTTGAAACGAGCAAGGCTGACGGAAATGCTATTGATAATCTTGTAGAAAAATTCTCGAATTATTCGTCCGAAGATTTAATCAATGATATTGTCAATGTTGCTACAATTATTCAGTCTGTCACGCTTTCCGAGTTTTATTCCGGCGACTTTGTCGGGGCGATTTTCTCACTTTTGGGTGTTGATTCAGGCTCTGACGGAGAAACTGCACAGATTCTGTCAATCGTCACCGACATCAAGACAATGGTTAATAACCTCGACTGCGAGATAAAGGATTTAAAAAGCACAGTTGAGGAATACGGCGATGATATAATATCCGAATCAAAGAAAAACACTCTGATTGCGTTGGAAAGCAAGTGGAGTGCTTTCAATACAAATTATGTTGAAAAGCTTGACAAAACCGTTAATTCATACATTTCAAATTGCCGCAGGTCCTTGGTGGATTATATCCGCTCCGGCCATGGAGATGAGCTAAAGCTCTATTATGACAAGGACGGCAAATTAGCTATACCCGATAAAAACAATTCAGCCTACAGTGTGGACGCCAAGAAGATTAGCAAAACAGTGACAATCAAGCTTGATGATGACACCTTCCAAGCCTGTGATGATGTATTCGGCAAAAAGGGATTTAAATACAGCGACGAGCTTGTAAAGGCACTCAAGACAGACCTTGGCAATGCGGTTAAGAAGATGAATGAAAACGGAGATAAATCCATTGAATATACCGAAAAAACAGGAGATATACTCTACGGCTATATTTATATGCAGATGTCATTCAAAAATCTTACAAACGATTTTATGAACAACATCAGAAATGATTATGTAAACTTCTGCAAGCAGATTTACGAGGGACAAGCTATACTTAATACCTTCGATGAAATGATGAAGTATAAGTATAATTTCCAGTCGGAAGCAAAGCATGATATGGAAAACATAAGAAAATCCCTTGTAGTAATGCTTTACAATTACGGCATTACAGCAAGCTTTGTGGAAAAATATGATACATCAACGGACGATAAAGAGATAACCAAAGCTAATCACAAGGCGATTGATTACATAAAAAATCATAGCGGTTTATATGACGAACCCGAGGGATATTCATATTGCTATGTTGTAAACAGACCCATTACCTTGCGTGTAAGCGGTGTTAAGTATGATATGGAAATTAAATATAACAGATACGACAGCCATGGAAGAAGCCGCAGAGCCACCCAGTGGGATTACGAAGGCTATGAAGATGACGGAACAGACGCTTATGTTTATTACTCCCTTTACCATGACGGTAAGGAATCTGTGTATGAAGACCCTGTTACACATACGCGTACTGTATCTCAAATTCCTAAAGGTGTTTACTTTCTTATTAATCGCAGTACAGACAGCGAGGATAAAACAAATCTGCTTTCAAATAATATACTCTCATCAAAGGATTTAAAAATTATAAAAGCACGCTTTAACAGTCTTAAGTCAAACAACAGGTTTGCATCCTACAAGGATATGACCCTTGGCGAGTATATGACAAGCGGCAAATTGATAAATGCTCCGTCAAAATATATGGTTCATCAGGTTGACGCTAAAGATGCGGTAAACGGTTATACTGTAAAACCGACAAAAATATTGACCTCGGGCGTTCTGGAAAAGGAGCTTCCCCTTGACGGCTCACGCACATTAAAGTGTAATAAAGATGGTTTAGCCATAGGCTTGCGCGAGGCTAAGCGTGTATCAAACAGAGAGTGGTCTAAATACGGCGGAGGATACTATTTTACTCCGGGTAAGGAATACAGTCTGATTAATCCGAATTCATCGGACTATGACAGAAAGGCGTCCAAGGAATACTTCCAAATACACAAGGAATATGACGCAACCGTTTATGACCTTGAAAGCGATTCAATGAAGAACAATTATATTGTGCTGCAGGCGGCTCTTTACGGAGAATCACATTCTTACTGGTCCTGTGACGAGGCTGCATACTTCTACAATACAAATTACAAAGAGCCGTATTTCATCTTCCCGATAGGATAACGAAAAATTTATAATTAAAATTGCAAAAGGAGAAGTTTGTGAGGACTTCTCCTTTTTGTTTGATATTTTTTACAGTCTGAATTTTAAAAATTTTTTAAATTCAAAAAAGTTCAGATTTTTGTCCCTGTTTTGTCATACGCTGTTTGATATACTCCAAGTAATGACAGTCAAGGGAACAAACCCAAGACGAGTAAAAAAAATAAAAACCTTGAAATTTGTCAGTATGTTGTCACAGTCGGTATGATATAGTACAGACAGTGAAGTAAGAAAACAAGTTTCACAAAGCCAAACGGCAAAACAAAAATTTTTTAAATTTAAAGGAGTAATCAAAAATGAAAAACACAAAGAACAGAGTAATCGCAATCATCACAACAGCAGTAGTTACAGCGTCAATCGCAACAACAGTATGTTTCACCTGCTCGGCGCTAGAAAGTCCAAGCACATCAACACCTGATACAATAGCATTCGCTTCCGAGCATATCGGTTTCATCGACGGAATGCCGAACCCGTTTACGGAGTGCAAGACGATTGAAGAGGCACAGAGGATTTCAGGTATCAAGTTTGCAGTTCCCGAGTATTCACAAAGCACAATTCTTGCTTGCGAGGGAATGATTGAAATTCAGATTGCAAAGGATGAAATTCATACAATCACAATCCGCAAGAGCGCAGCCGAGGGTGACAACACAGGACTCTTCGGAGATTATCAGCTTAAGAAAATCAACATCGGTGACTGCGAGGTAACGCTTAAAACGGAGAACGGCAAAATCTATGCGGCATACTTCACAGGCGAGGACGGCACAATCTCAATCAGCTGTGACGAGGAGTTCAAGCTCAGCGAGGTAAAGGCGATGCTTCAGCAGTTTATTGACGAAGGAACAAAGGCAAAGGAAGATTACACTTCCGCAAGCACAGGAATGCCAAATCCCTTTATCGAATGTAACACTCTTGAAGAGGCTGCAAAAATTGCACAGGTAAACATCAAGCTTCCCGAATATTCACAGTGCACAATTTATGCAGTAAAGAACAGCTTTGTTGAGGTTCAGTATCCGCTTAACGAAACAAGCAATATCACAATCCGCAAGAGCGCAGGAGAAGAGGACATCAGCGGTGTGTATGACGGCAAAGAAATGCAGCTCCATTCAACTGACGGAGTAGATGTGAATGTCAGACTCAAGGACGGCAAATTCATTTCGGCATACTTTACGGGCGACGACGGAACATACTCAATCACCTGTGACGAACCCCTTGAAGCAAATGAAATTATAGCAATCGTAGATAGAATTGTAAGCGTAAATTCATAAACCAAAACAGAATATTATGCCAATATTAAGCGGTCAGGCGTAAAAGTCTGACCGTATTTTTGTAGTGCAGTATTTTACAAACGAACCACGATAAGAAATGAAAAAATTTTTTAAAAAACTTTTTATTAAAAAACGCCTGAAAGTGTCACGCATTTGTCACGCCCGATATGTTATGATTAATACAGATATATCTATAAGTGTCTGAAATTCGATTTTATAGATTATATTTTTTGAAAGGAATGATAAAATTGAAAACACAGGGAGTGAGTGTATGTTAAAAAAGAGGTCTTTTTTTGCAGCTGTTTTAATAATTATTTTGACTTTAGGTGTATTTCTGTATATGCTCACATTCTGTGGGAGCTACTCGGTTTACATCCCTGAAAATTATATAAGCGATTTATCTGATATTAAGATTAAATATTCTCAGGACGGCATTGTCAGTCACAGCGAGCCTGTTTATGATAACGGATATATAAGGCTGACCTTTAATTCGCTGAAGCAGGGAAAAACAGAAGCAGAAATCTTTGCTTTTAAAGAAAGTGATCCGCAGTCGTATTACTCACAGTTTGTTGATTTAAGGGTAAACGCATTCAACATACTGACTAACGGCGATTTTGATGACAACCTTGTGCAGAATATATCGGGTTATCCTGTATATTACATTGCAGGAGCGCTGTTTTTCGGCATAATGGCTGTATATATGATTATCCGTTTCAGAAAAAGTCTTAAAAAGCATTTATGCTCTTACAGTACCGTTCTTGACTGTTCGCTGATGATAGTTTTTGTCGGATTGGCAACCCTATTTATTGCTTTGTCAGTGTTCCTGCTTATCAACTACCGAGCATATCAGCTGTCAAGCATACACTACCTGACCGCAGTAATAATGCTCCTTACAATTCTTTTTTCTACTCCTTTTGTTTTACTGTATTCAATATCAATGACAGTCAGCAATATTTCGCTGATTCGCCACGAGGGTTTTCGTGTTGCAAGAATGACTGATGAGGACGGTAGAATAGAGAGGGGGGAGATGTTGGAAATATAATAAAAACTTAGGTGCAAATACACTTAAGTTTCAAGTAAGTGCTTGATATTTTGCAAAAATGGTGGTATACTATACTTAAAAGTCAGGGGGAAATACCCGTAAGTTTTAAGTGAGCGGAGGGCTACAATGCAGAACATTATTAAGCGTGACGAATATCTTAACAGAATTATTGACAGAAAAGAAAACGGACTGATTAAGGTCATTACCGGAATCAGAAGATGCGGTAAGAGTTTTCTGCTGTTCAATCTGTTTTACGATTATCTGATTGAAAGCGGTGTAAAAGAAGAACAGATCATTACGATTGCCTTGGATGATGATACCTTTGTAAAGTACCGTGATCCCGATGAACTGTCGAAATATATTCGTGGGAAAATCGTGAACTCAGATATGTACTATATTCTCATTGATGAGGTGCAGTACGCAATCACAAAGGATGAACTTAAAAACCCTGAGAACATTAAGCTTTACAATGTACTCAACGGTCTTATGCGGCTTCGCAATGTTGACATTTATGTAACAGGCAGTAATTCAAAAATGCTTACGAAAGATGTACTGACTGCCTTTCGTGGCAGAGGTGATGAGGTCAGAGTTTATCCCATCTCTTTCAAAGAGTATTATTCTTTTGTGGGCGGAGATAAATCCGACGCCTATGAGGAATACGCTTTATATGGCGGTATGCCGCTTGTTTTAACAAAAAAGAGCGATGCGGAGAAGATAAACTATTTGCACACTCTTTTCACCGAGGTTTATTTCAAAGACATTGTGGAGCGTTATGATATTGAGTTGCCTGATGTGCTCAGCGAATTAACGGATGACCTTTGTTCTTCTGTCGGTTCGCTTACCAATGCAAGCAAAATATCAAATACCTTGCAGACGGTGAAAAATATTAAGGTTTCAGGTACAACCGTTTCCAACTATCTGAATTATCTAATTGAATCGTTTCTGTTCAGCAATGCGAAACGATACGATGTAAAAGGCAAGAAGTATTTTGAATACCCATCAAAGTATTATTGCGCCGACATCGGACTTCGCAACGCAAGACTTAATTTCAGGCAGCAGGAAGAAACGCACATAATGGAGAATATTATATACAATGAACTTCTGTGTCGAGAGTATTCTGTTGATGTCGGTGTTGTAGAAATCGTGGAAACGAGTGGAGGAAAGAGGTCAAAAAAACAGTGCGAGATAGATTTTGTAGTAAACAAGGGTTCTAAAAAATACTATATTCAATCCGCACTAAATGTTTCGGACCCGTCAAAACTTGAAACCGAACTCAGACCTTTGAAGAATACAAAGGATTTCTTTAAAAAGATTATTATCAGCAAAACTTCAATGAAGTCTTGGACGGACGAGGACGGAATACTTCATCTTGGACTTTATGAGTTCTTGCTGAATGTAAATTCCCTCGAATTGTAAACTAAATAGGCTCAATGTCAATAGTTGCGGAAAGCCGAAAAATAAGAATGTATGAAATTTATAAGCAACAGAAATTGTAAAAGAGCAAGTGATACACAACTAAGAACAAGGCACAGCTTACGGAAAAATCCGTTCAGCTGTGCCTTTGATTTTGTTTGTGAAGTTGTAATGCTGTTTTTATTACGGCTTTGTCAAGAAAAGTGTGTAAGCTATTTTTTAACTTACACACTTTATTTTACAAGCTCACTGCAAAACTTTTATATTTGCAATTTCTTTCCGATTCTTAATTCCATCAATTAGATCTCATTTTGCTGATATCAGTATTATTAGGTATTGGAATTTCTCATTATATAATGCATTTCATTAGTCAAGAAATTATATGATTCGATTACTGCGTTATCTCCGAATTTCAAACACAATGTTTGAGGTGAAGGTCATATCATCCTCATTGAATTTCATATTTATTTCACCGTCATATTTTTTAACTACTCTTTTAATGCTTTTCAGTCCCGTTCCATGTATTGCGTCAGATTTTTTTGATGATGCTATGCGGTTGTTCTTGACGGCTACAATATTCTTGACCGAGTTTGTAAGCTGTATTGACAGATACTTATTTTTGCGGACGAAAGCCGAAAAATCTATAAATCCGTTCTCTGTATTTTGTGCCGCTTCAACTGCGTTTTCAAGAAGATTGTCAAGCAGAGCAGTTATGTCGGGTTCGCTCATAAAGCTAAAATCAGCACTTCTGATGTCAATATTCATCTTCACCCCGAACTTGTCACAGAAGGATTTGTACCTGTTGACGATTGAATTGACCATAGGATTGTTGCAGTAATCAACAGATTTATTTATGCTGAAGTCTTCAATAAAATCGTCAATGTACTCTGTAACAGACTTGTCTTTGGCAATGCTCTTAATGGCGTTTAAATGCCGTTTTATGTCGTGCATAACAATTTTTGAGTTTTCATTTTGCTCATTAAGTAAATCATAATACTCAGCCGTAGATTTTTCCTTTTGCCTTTCATATTCCAATTTCATATTGTGTCTTTGAGTTTTCAAAGTAAATTCATATACCCAAAAAACCGCTATATTTGAGAAAAGTAATAGCACCATACTTATTATTAATAAATATATGTATTTTTGTTCTAAATCAAAATTGTGTAGTGCATGTGATACTGCATACAGTAGCAGAATACTTGAGGCAGGTAAAACCAAGAGAGGTATAGAAAGAGAATAACTTTCTGATTTATGTTCTTTTATTGAGAATTTTGATACAAAGTAAATTATCAAAAAATATAACAGTTTACTGATAGTCGCTTGAATAATGAGACTTAAGGAATTATCCAGGGAAGTGAAAAAATCCGTACCGAATAATACTGTTGAAACAAACAAGACAATAATTTCTGTGATTGCCATAAATATAAGTAATATGCTACAGTGGAAAATACAGGATTTAACACTTATGAAATAACAAAAATAAAGTAAAAAGAAGTTACACGCAAAAAATGCAATTAAATTAACCAATGTTAAATTCAATAATCGAGATAAATACAATAATACATACACAATAACAACTGAAAATAACAAAAATTTTTTGCTTGATTTTCTTTCAAATTTGTTTTCAAAATAAAACAGTGATATCAGAATTTCTGCGAGAAAAACAAACGCATAGCAAATTGTATATACCATTTTTATACCCCTATGTATGCAAAATATGCCTTTTTAAAGTTTGAATAGTTCCTTTGAGATATAGGTAGAGTTTCACTTCTTAAATCTACATTAATATTAAGCTCAGTCTTATTAAAATCCGAGACATACCTCAGATTAACAAGATAGCTGTAATGCGGTTGTGCAAAATAATCGTAATCCTTTAGTTTTTCTTTCCAATAACTTAATTTTTTATTTGTATAATACTTCTTCTGACGTGTTATAATAACAGCCTTTCTTTCTTCAATAGTTATATATACTATATCGCTTGTGAAAACAGAATAATACTCGTCATAGTATTCAAGAGTTATTATTTGAGTATTGGAATGATAATAGTTAATAGCCGTATTTAATGCTCTGAAAAAACGGTTATTGTCAATAGGCTTTGACAGATAGCGAAACACGTCCAAATCCATAGCGTCATCAAGATAAGCATCATGCGAGGTTATAATAAAAATAATTATATTAGAGTTTACCTTTTTTAATTGTGCGGACAAAGTCAGACCATTTACCAAAGGCATTTCAATATCAATGAACGCCATATCATAACTGATATTACTATTCAGCAGTTCTACACCATTGTAAAACAAATCAATATCAAAAACTATTCTATGTTTTTCTGAAAATGTATTCAGATTGTTTTTTATTTCATCGACAATACATTTATCATCGTCACAAATTAATACTTTCAAAAGAAAAACCTCCTTGAAATAAATTATAACATATATTTCAAAAAAATGTCATTAAATGTTATTGCTTTAGATGCAAAATTTCAAATTTTACCTCAGTAATTTTAAAATCACATCACTTTGAGCAAATTTGACATCATTTTTGCAAGAATTATGTTTTTACTTTTAATATGTGCTAAAATCCTCACGAGAGGAGGAATAATATTATGAATTAACTGTTTTTTCTTGATTAAGTTTGAGGTGAAATATCAGTTGAGTTTGAGGTGAAATATCAGTTGTATATTAAATTGACATCAATATTTTTATTGCTGGCAATATTATTATGTTTTGCATCCTGTTCAAAGAATAATGAAGACGGTCAAAAATTAAAATATTATACCATAAACAATGAAGATTCGCTTTGTGTAGAATTGATACAAAAATATAATAATTATTGTCTTAAAAACCTTGATGAGTCCTATCAAATTGAAATTGTGGAATTTGATTCGGAAGATACTATGCTTACAAAAATATCAACGGAGATAATGGCGGGGAAAGGACCCGACATAATTTCATTGAATCAAAAATTACCTTTTGAAAAGCTGATTGATAACGGTTCATTTGCGGATATAGATGAGCTTGCGGAATTATACAAATCAGATATAGATTTTGATGACTATAATTCAACAATAATGGATTGCGGAATTTACAATGGAAAGCGATATATTATACCTATAGCTTATTGCCCCAATATACTTATAACAACTCAGGAAATATTAGATAAATATAATCTGGAAAATACTAACTTTTCATTTAAAGAGTTAGAGATACGGTTATCTGACAAAGACCATAGTTATGCGCTTTTTGGAAATAAAGATGAAACATATAAGTTCTTCCTTTCCTATGTTAATGAATATGTGGATTTTTATAATAAAACTACAGAATTTTCAAGCGATGAATTTACCGAGAGATTAGATTATATTGGAAAAATGATTAGGAATGATAATTCAAGAAAAGAAGGAACTACATGGGATATAACAGGTAATTATTTGTTTCGTACTTCACAATTATCTTTCGACGGTTCTATGATGAGTACGCTAAATTCTTATTTTTATATTTATAATAATAACAGCACGCCGGTTATTATTCCAAACTACAATAAAAAGGCGAATGCAGTATCAGCATTTGTTCAATGTGGTATTGCATTGAATAATAATTCAAATAACAAAGAAAAAGCATTGGCTTTTATTCAATATGTTTTAAGTTATGATATTCAAAAATTATGGAGTGAAAGCAGCTCATCACCATCAATAGTGGTAAGGGCACTGCCTGTAAATAAAGCTGCTTTTGAATATGTAATTGACCATACGTCAAAATGTGTATATGATATTAATGATGATGGAGAGTATGAGAAATCTGAGGAAGAATATTCAGATGAAATAAAAACTAAGTTTTTTAATGAATATTTAGATATGATTAACAGTATAAGCAGTTGTACTTTATATGATTATCTGGAATTTGAAAATACTTATTACAACTCCTCGGTTATCGGAGATATTGTGAACGATTACTTAAACGGGGATATTTCTAAGGAAAAGTTTATACGTCAGCTTTCAGCGGCAACGAAAATTTATTTAACTGAGTAGGAATAAATTATGAGAAAATCTAAATTAACAAGGAAACAAAAAGAGCATATAGCGGCATATCTGTTTATATTACCGTCTTTTTTAGGCATAGCGGTGTTCTATATTGTGCCGTACATAATTTGTTTTATAAAAAGCCTGTATGTCGGCGATACTTTTGTGGGCATAGAAAATTACATACAGCTTTTTCAAAACAA
>JABLTO010079338.1_pt1 | contig 74312 bp, 67 predicted proteins | sample 7160091 | NCBI WGS metagenome assembly JABLTO01 (sample SAMN14651225, study PRJNA627086) | human gut metagenome | isolation source: feces | host: Homo sapiens
CGAAAAACAGCCAGAGATCTTTATCAGGCTTTTTCGTGGAACCCCGGATCTGCGCTGAAAAACGAAAATTTTATTGACGGAAAAAGGCTTTCTATTTAAAATAGAAACTGGAGAATGGGTATCTTTGGTAAGATATCTCCTCAAACAAATGGTTATCCTAATTTTATACAAAAAAAGGAGTATAAAAGCATATGAATAAAAAAACGATCAAGGATATCGACGTAGCAGGCAAACGGGTGCTTGTCCGCGTAGACTTCAATGTCCCGCTGAAAAATGGTGAGATTACGGATGAGACGCGTATTCAGGCAGCTTTGCCCACCATTCAGTATTTGTTGAATCAGAATGCGAAGGTTGTACTTTGCTCGCATCTGGGAAGACCCAAGGGAGAATTCAAACCGGAATTTTCGTTGGCTCCGGTGGCGCGCCGTTTACAGGGGCTGCTGCCCAATAAGGTGACTTTTGCTACTGACGTAGTTGGAGAAAGCGCGGATGCAGCAGTCGCCAATATGCAGAATGGCGAAGTTGTCTTGCTGGAAAACCTGCGTTTCCATAAAGAAGAGACTAAGAATGACCCTGAATTTGCCAAGAAGCTGGCAAGCTATGGCGATATTTATGTGGATGATGCTTTTGGTGCGGTGCACAGAGCACATGCTTCTACAGCTGCAGTAGCGGAATATCTGCCGGCAGTGGCCGGTTTCCTCATTGAAAAGGAACTTCAGTTCCTGGGCAATGCGGTTGAAAATCCTCAGCGGCCTTTTGTTGCTATTCTGGGTGGTGCAAAAATTGCGGATAAGATTGGTGTAATCGAAAATCTGTTCAATAAGGTTGACAGCCTGATTATCGGCGGCGGCATGGCTAATACTTTCCTGGCAGCACAGGAAATCAACATGAAGAATTCGCTGGTTGATCAGGATAGCATCGGGACTGCAAAAGAACTGCTCAAAAAGGCGAAGACTTTAGGTGTCAAGATTTTGCTGCCCAGCGATGTAGTGGCTGCGGATCAGTTTGATAATGATGCCAAGACGGTCATGGTACCTGTAGAGAATATCCCTGATGGCTATATGGCTCTGGATATCGGCGCTTCTACACGTATGATTTTTGCTGAAGAAATCAATAAGGCAAAGACAATTATTTGGAACGGACCGATGGGTGTGGCAGAAATGAGCTCTTTTGCCGGCGGCACCAAAGCGGTTGCAGAAGCAATGGCAAACGTGAAAGATGCAACAACGATTATCGGCGGCGGCGATTCTGCTGCGGCAGTGAAGAGCCTGGGTTATGGCGACAAGATGAGCCATATCTCTACCGGCGGCGGCGCTTCTCTGGAATTCCTGGAAGGCAAAGTGCTTCCCGGCATTGCTGCGCTGAACGATAAGGAATAAGCAAGTTATAATTACAGGATTTGGAGGATATCATGAGAAGACCTATCATCGCAGGAAACTGGAAAATGAATAAAACACCCGCTGAAGCGGAAGAACTGGTAAAGGCATTGGTGCCATTGGTGGCGGATGCAGAGGCGGAAGTTGTAGTTTGCCCGCCCTTTGTCTGCCTGGATGCAGTGGGAAAAGTAATCAAAGGTACCAATATTAAGCTGGGTGCGCAGAATGTGCACTTTGAAAAGAGCGGTGCCTTTACAGGTGAAATTTCCGCAGATATGTTGCTGGCTATGGGTGTGGAATATGTCATTATCGGGCATAGCGAGCGCCGTCAGTATTTTGGCGAAACCGACTGCACAGTCAATAAGAGAGCAAGAGCGGCTTTGGCAGCAGGCTTGAAGCCCATTATCTGTGTCGGTGAGAGCTTGGCAGAGCGGGAAAACGGAATTACCGATGAATTGGTCGGCATGCAGACTAAGCTGGCTTTAAAAGAGATTGAAGCAGAACAGTTGGAACAGTTGGTAATTGCCTATGAGCCTATTTGGGCGATCGGTACTGGCAAAACGGCAACGGCACAGGAAGCAAATGCGACCATTGGCGCGATCCGCAGGGCAATTGCTCAGGTTTATGGTGAAGAAGCGGCGCAGAAGGTACGAATCCAGTATGGTGGCAGCATGAATCCCAAAAATGCTTCCGAATTGATGGCGCAGAGCGAAATCGATGGCGGCCTGATTGGCGGAGCCAGCTTGAAAGCAGAGGATTTCTCCAAAGTCGTAAAATACTGAGCGAATTAAAGGAGAAACTATGAAAAAATTTACCGCTCTCATGATTCTGGATGGATTTGGTGAGAGAAGTGAACGAGAAGGAAATGCTGTGCAATTGGCAAATACGCCTAATATTGATGCCTTGAAAAAGGAATATCCGTGTACTTATATTGGTGCGTCCGGCCTGTCGGTAGGCTTGCCGGATGGCCAGATGGGTAACTCCGAGGTAGGGCACTTGAATATCGGAGCCGGCCGTATTGTTTATCAGGAATTGACGCGCATTACAAAGGCAATTTCCGATGGCGATTTCTTTAATAATGAAGCGTTTTGCGGCGCAGTAGAGAATGTGAAGAAAAATGGCAGTGCTTTGCATCTGTTGGGATTGCTTTCTGACGGTGGCGTGCATAGCCATATCGATCATCTGGAAGCCTTGGTAAAGTTGGCCGCACAGAATGGTCTGGAAAAAGTGTATATTCATTGCTTTATGGATGGCAGAGATGTTCCGCCGGACAGCGGCAAAGCGTATATGGAAGACCTGTGTGCACGGTTGGAACGAATCGGTACCGGACGGGTAGCAACAGTCAGTGGCCGGTATTATGCAATGGACCGCGATAATCGTTGGGAACGGGTAAGTAAAGCTTATGCAGCCATGGTAAAGGGGGAGGGCGAGCAAAACACCTGCCCGGTGGCAGCAATGGAGCAATCCTATGCCAATGGCGTGCTGGACGAATTCGTATTGCCGACAGTAATTATGGAAAATGGTTGCCCGGTAGGACGGATTCAAGGCGGAGACTCAGTGATTTTCTTCAATTTCCGCCCGGATCGTGCCAGAGAGATTACTCGTGCGTTGACAGAACCGGATTTCGACGGTTTTGAAAGAGTGTATTTCCCGCTTTATTATGTGACTATGACGCAGTACGATGCGACCTTTAGTCATGTACAAGTAGCTTTTAAACCGCAGAGTTTGAAAAATACGTTGGGAGAATATGTTGCAAAGCAAGGCTTGAAACAGTTCCGTATTGCGGAAACGGAGAAGTATGCGCATGTCACTTTCTTTTTCAATGGAGGTGTGGAAGCACCTAACGAAGGGGAAGATCGTGTATTGATTCCTTCTCCGAAAGTGGCAACTTATGATTTGCAGCCGGAAATGAGTGCTTATGAAGTGGCAGAAAAAGCTGTAAAGTTGATTCGGTCGCAAGAATATGACTTGATGATTCTGAATTTTGCAAATCCGGATATGGTAGGTCATACTGGCGTCTTGGAAGCAGCTGTAAAAGCGGTGGAAGCAGTGGATACCTGTGTAGGCAAAGTCGTGGAAGCTATTCAGGAAGTGGGCGGCGAAGTGATCATCACTGCGGACCACGGAAATGCAGAAATGATGACGGATCCTCAAACAGGGAACCCCTTTACTGCGCATACAACCAACGTCGTGCCCTGCATTCTGGTAAGCAAACGCCATCAGCAATCGAAGCTGAGAGAAGGTGGCATATTGGCTGACCTTGCTCCTACTTTATTGGAGTTGATGGGATTGGAGCAACCGGAGGAAATGACAGGAAAGTCTTTGATTTGTAAATGATGATCAAAAATGCTGCAGCGTGGCTGCGGCATTTTTTTGTATATATATTTACAAAATGAAACCGTACAAACATTGCATTGCAGTGCTGAAAAAGCTATAATGAAAAAAATAATTCAGATAATACACTGAGGGAAGGAGAGAGAAATATGAATTTAGCAGAACAACGGAGGATACAGGCTCAGGAAGTGTCAGCAATATTTCAGACAATTGATCAAACGCAGATTGATGCTCTGGTGGATGCGATTATGCAGACAGATCGTATCTTTATTTCGGGATGGGGTCGTGCAGGCAATGTAGCACGTATTCTGGGCATGAATTGCTCGCAGTTGGGAAAATTGGTATTTTGCGTGGGTGATAACGGCACACCTGCCATACAGCCCGGGAATTTATTGATCATCGTTTCGGGATCCGGAAATACCAAAACAATTTCGATTATTTGCCAACAAGCCAGAGAACATGGTGCCAATATTGCCTTGATTTCAGGTAACGCGGATTCAGTGATGGGAAAAATGGCTGATATTAATGTAGTGATACCGCGGCGCTTACCCGGAGAAGTGGATTTGGCAGATGGAGTGGTATTTGAAAAGAGACCGTATGCTTTTTATGAAGCGGCTTTTATGCTGAATGATTATATCAGCACATGTATCCGCCGGAAGACGGGCCAGACATTGGAAGATGTCAAACGGTTTCATAACAATTTAGAATAATTTTTTCGTAAAAGACAAGAAGACACGGCGAAAAAACCGTGTCTTTTATTTTTAAAAACAAAAAAATGAGGTATTTTTTTTAAGAGAAGTATGTTATACTAAATAATAAAGAGGACTATCATGAAACAGATCGGAACACGGGAACTGGAAACAAAACGCCTGCATTTACGTCGTATACGGGCGGAAGATGCAGAAACTATGTTTGATAATTGGGCGAGCGATGCGCAAGTGACAAAATATCTGACATGGAGCCCTCATGAAAATCGAGAGGTTACCCGGGCTCTGCTGTCTGTATGGGAAAAGGAATATAAGCGAAACGATTGTTATCGTTGGGGTTTGGAAGAAAAAACAACAGGTGAGTTGATTGGTATGCTGGATGTAGTGCATACTGAACCTGAAATTGAAAGTGCTGTGATAGGATATTGCCTTTCCAGAAAGTATTGGAATCAGGGTTTGATGACAGAAGCTGTCTGTGCAGTAAATCGTTATTTGCTGCAGAAGGTGGGATATAATCGAGTAGAAGCCTACCATCATGTGAATAACCTGGCTTCAGGAAAAGTGATGCATAAAAGTGGCATGATTTACGAAGGAATTCGGCGCCAAGGCGCTAAAGATAAAAATGGAAACTATTGCGATGTCGCAGTTTATGCAATATTGAAGAAGGATTTGCAGCCATGATTCTGAAGGATGTAAAATTGATGCTCAATAATGGAAAACGCTGTGTAATGCGCAGCGGGCAGGCAGATGATTCCCGCAAAGCGGCAGTGTATTTCCGCCAAATCGCCCAGGAAGATGCGTTTACGGAAATGATGGCAGAAGAAGTGCCGGATGTTTATGAGATTCGTAAAATGCTTCAGCATTTTGAAACTGCTCCCAGGGAAGTGATGGTATTGGCTTGGGTAAGGAAACAAATTATTGGCTGCGGTATGCTCAAAACTGTTCAGCCGTATTGCCGTATGCAGCACCGATGCAGTATACGCATTGGCGTATTGCCGGAATATCAGCAAATCGGGGTCGCAACAGGGTTGGCACAACAGTTGTTGCGCTGCGCCGGGAAGTGTGATTATGAACAGATTGAGCTGGAAGTGATGGGAAAAAATATACCGGCAGTTTCTCTTTGCAACAAAATGGGCTTTTCTACATATTGGATTAAAGAAAAAGCATTTAAAATGGGAAAAGGTCGTTATGAAAAAGCTCTGTTGATGGAGAAAAAGCTGGATTGGCTGAAATAACGTATTTTGAATAGAAAATAGAGCAGTCCCCATAGAGGGCTTTTAAAGGCTTTAGGATACAGTTGTATCGCAAGAGCCCTTTAAACAATAAAAATGATACATAAAATAAATCAGGCTCCCCTATATAGCGGAGCCTGATGTTTTATTGCTTTTTATTTTCTCTTGGGCATTGCATTGCAGGACATGCCATGTACGTCATGTGCCGCTTCCATAATTGTTTCGGAAACTGTGGGATGCGGATGGATGGTATCGGAAATATCATCAATCGTGCCGCCCTTTCTCATGACAACTGCTGCCTCTGCAATCATGTCAGTTGCGCGAGGTGCATAAATCTGAGCTCCCAGCAGCTTGCCGGTGGTTTTCTGAGCGATGAGCTTGACAATACCATTGTTTTCACCCATAACCATGGCTTTACCGTTATTCGCTACGTTGAAAGAACCTGTTACAACTTCGTAGCCGGCTTCCACAGCTTTTGCTTCGGTCATGCCTACATAAGCGATTTCGGGAGAAGTATAGAGGCAGGCGGGTACTACATCATAAGACATGGTAGCCGTCTTGCCGGCACAATTGGCTGCTGCAACCATACCTTGGGCAGAAGCAACGTGAGCCAGCTGAATCTTGGGTGTGATATCACCGATTGCATAAATATTTTTGATATTGGTTTCGCAGCAATCGTCAATTTGGATATAACGGGTAGGTCTGCCATTTCTCTCGGCAAATTTGATGCCGACTTCTTCAAGACCACAGTTCATGGTCATGGGAGATCTGCCGACGCTGACGATGCAGCAAGCACCCTCGGCGGATTTGGCAGCACCATCCAATTCGTAATTGACTTTTACGATATCGCCGCCTTCGATAGAGGTGACTTTAGCGCTGGTGATGATATTGACACCGCTCTTTTTGAGGTTGCGCACCAATGCAGAACGAATTTCTTCTTCAATACCGGGAATGACAAAGGGCATCATTTCGATGACGGTAACGCTCTTGCCCAACGTAGCAAATAAGGTTGCGAACTCCATACCAATGACGCCGCCTCCGATGATAACAAAGCTTTCGGGAAGCTCAGTCATGGAAAGCACAGCATCGCTGTTGACGACGTTTTTACCATCAATTCCGGGGATCGGAGGGCAGGAAGGAGTAGAACCCATTGCCAGAATGATCTTATCGGCGGTAACTTTTTTGCCTTCTACGTCAATGGTGTTTTTATCTACCAATTTACCGAAGCCGTTGATGACATCTACACCATTGGCCTTTTCCATAGCGCCTACGCCACCAACCAATTTGCTGACAACTTTATCCTTATGTGCTGCGATTTTTGCATAATCATAGGTTACAGAGCCTACGTTTACGCCGTATTTTGCAGCTTCCTTTGCCTGCTGGTACAATTCTGCGCCATGAAGCAATGCCTTGGTGGGAATGCAGCCTCTGTTCAGGCAGGTTCCACCCAACTTATCCTTTTCAATGAGAGCGGTTTTGAGGCCATACTGTGCACATCTGATGGCGGTTTCGTATCCGCCGGGGCCGGCGCCTAATACGGCAACATCATAACGATTGTCCATATGAAACTCCTTAAACATTATAAATAGTTTGAAATATGTGTTGAATATATGCAGACTCGTTAAAACGAGCCCGGTTCGCACAACATTACACTTTAATGTTAGGGCACAGAACTGCTTTTGTCAATATCTCCCGCGCTATTCCGGGCGGAAGAAAGTGAAAGTTTATGAATACGATAATTTGGGTAAAGAGGAGGATGGAAGCTTTTGGGGCAAAATGGATCGAAAATATCTCTGCTGGCAGGAGAAAAGGGCGAAAAAGCACCGATTGCATTGACAATTGCACGGCAACGAGATAGAATTTATATTGAAAGTGTATGGGCAGGCTTGCCTGTTCAGGGTTGAAACGAATAAGAATCATATTCTTAATAATTTTGGAGGTATTATGGCAAATACTGTTATCATGCCTAAAATCGGTATAACAGTCGAAGATTGCATCCTTACCACCTGGCATAAGAAGGTCGGGGATACAGTCGCCAAGGGAGACATCCTGTTCTCTTATGAGACGGACAAGACTTCCATCGATCAGGAATCCGAATTTGAAGGCACTTTGCTGGCCACGTTCTTTGAAGAAGGGGATGTAGTCCCTTGTCTGGAAGCAGTTTGCGCGATCGGTGAGCCCGGCGAGAAGGTGGAAGGTGCGCCTGCACCAGCTTCGGAAGAAGTTCCCGTAGCACCTGTTGCAGAAGCAGCGCCCGCTGCTCCGGCTGTATCCGCTGCAGAAGCAAATCCCGATGTGGATATCGTGATCATGCCCAAGATTGGTATTACAGTAGAGGATTGTATCCTGACTGAGTGGCATAAGCATGTCGGGGATATGGTAAAGAAGGGTGACGTTCTCTTCTCTTATGAAACGGATAAGACTTCCATCGATCAGGAATCTGAATTTGAAGGCGAATTGCTGGATGTCTTCTTTGAGGATGGAGATGTCGTTCCCTGCCTGGAAGCAGTTTGTGCAATTGGTAAACCCGGCACAAAATATGTGCGCGGCGGTGCTCCGGCAGCTGAAGTTGCACCTGTGGCGGCTCCCGCAGCAGAAGCTCCCAAAGCAGTTGTGAAGGCAGCAGCTACCGGAAAAGCTGCAGACGGTACCCCTGTATCGCCCAGAGCAAAAACTTTTGCAAAGCGCTTGGGTGTAGAAGATTTCTCTTCTATTACGCCTACCGGCCCCGAAGGAAGAATTATCGGCAGAGATGTCGAGGCTTACGCTGCAACCGCACCCAAAAAGGTTGAGGCACCGGTTGCCGAAGTACCTGCTGCTAAGGCAGAAGCAGTTGTACCTGCTGCGGCATCTGTCGGTTATGAGGATAAGCCGCTCAACAGCGTAAGAAAGTTTATCAAGAAGAATATGAGCGCTTCTCTGCAGAATATTCCGCAGTTGACGCTCAATACCAGCTTCGATGCAACGGTCATCATGGATCTGCGCAAGAAGTTCAAAAACAACGAAGAGTTTGCAGGTATTACGCTCAACGATATGCTGGTGCATGCAGTAGCGAAAGTAGTAGTGGATTTCCCCATGCTCAATGCACATCTCAATGGCGATACCATGCGCGTATTTGAAAAGGCAAATGTCGGCGTTGCGGTAGATACCCCCAAGGGCTTGCTGGTGCCTGCGGTAATCGGGGCTTCTGATATGTCCCTGTTGACGCTCTCTAAAGAGCTCAAGTCCCTTATCGCTCTGACCAAAGAAGGCAAATTGCCGGCTGATAATGCACGCCAGGCTACTTTCACAGTCAGCAACCTGGGTTCTTTCGGTATTGAAAGCTTTACGCCTGTCATCAACCCGCCGCAGACCGGTATTCTGGGTGTTGATACCATTACCTATAAGCTGAGAAAAGATGGCAGCACTTATCCCGCTATGGGATTGTCGCTGACTTTCGACCACGGCGCAATGGATGGTGCAGATGCTGCAAAATTCCTGAAGGCATTGGTGGCTTATCTCGAAAACTTCGATATGATGCAGATGAAGTAAGCCAGATAAAAATAGAAATTCAAACAAAATTTGTTTAGAGAGGTAGTAATATGCCAAAATCCATTTATGTAGATCCGAATGAGATGAGACAGCCCGGATATATCAAATTTACGGATATCCCGGTTAACCAGTACAACAAGACTATCGAAGAAGAAAAGTCGAAGTATTCCAAGGAAGATTTCCTCCGCATTTATGAGGATATGTTCTCTATTCGTACATTCGAATTGATGCTCAACGACATCAAGACCAAGAGCGAATACGAAGGAATTCCCTGCAGCTACAAGGGCCCGGCTCACCTGTCTACCGGTCAGGAAGCTGTTGCCGTCGGCGAAGCTTATCATCTGACGATTGATGACTTTACTTTCGGCAGCCACAGAAGCCATAATGAAATTATCGCAAAAGGTTTCTCTGCAATTCACAAGCTTTCTGATGAAGAACTGGTTAAGATCATGGAAAACTTCCTGGGCGGCCACATCTATCAGTTTGTGAAAGAACATATCGAATATACTGATATTAAAGACCTGGCAAGAAAATTCTTCCTGTACAGCGCTATGGCAGAAATTTTTGCCCGTGAAGCAGGTTTCCTGCGTGGTCTCGGCGGCTCTATGCACGCTTTCTTCCAGCCCTTTGGCATTTATCCCAACAACGCAATCGTTGGTGGTTCTGCCTGTGTAGCAGCTGGTGCAGCTCTGTATAAGAAAGTGAATAAGAAACCCGGCGTTGCAATCGCGAACCTGGGTGATGGTTCTCTTGGCTGCGGCCCCGTTTGGGAAGGTATCAACTTCGCAGCGATGGACCAGTATAAATACCTCTGGGAAGAGGGCTACAATAAGGGTGGCCTCCCCATCATCTTCAACTTTGCAACCAACCATTACGGCATGGGCGGACAGACCAGGGGCGAAACGATGGCATATGATATGATTGCTCGTTTTGCAGCAGGCGTATCTCCCACACAGTTGCATGTTGAGCGTGTAGATGGCTTCAATGTATTGGCAGTCATCGATGCTTATGAGAGAAAGATCCCTCAGGCATTGGAAGATGGCCCTGTTATGCTGGATGTTGTTACCTATCGTTTCGGTGGTCACTCTCCTTCCGACGTCAACGCATACAGAACGGAAGAGGAAATCCAGGCTTGGAAAGATCAGGATGCGATTCCCGCATATGCTGCTAAGCTGATCGAAGCTGGTGTCTGCACTGAAAAGGAAATCAAGGACCTGGAAGCTCAGGTTATTGCAAGAAACCTGGCTGTCTTCAAGGTTGCTTCCGACAAGACGCTGACTCCTTATGCAGATATGGAAAAGAATCCTCATTTTGTAGAAGATCTGATGTTCTCCAACGAACATATCGAATCCATGAGCGATGCTCCTGTGGATGATATGCTTACTGCTAAGGAAGATAACCCCAGAGTGAAGCAGCTCAAGACGAGAGAGCGCTTCTATATGAAGAACGGCAAGGAAGTTCCCAAGATTAAGTGCTATGGTATCAGAGATGGTATCTTCGAAGCAATTTTCGATAAGTTCTATGTAGATCGTACGCTGGTTATGTACGGCGAAGATGTTGCTTACTGGGGCGGCGCATTTGCAGTTTCCAGAAACATGGTCGACTCCGTACCGCGTCACAGACTGTTCAACTCCCCGATTTCCGAAGCAGCTATCGTCGGTTCCGCTGTGGGCTATGGCGTATGCGGCGGCAGAGCTATCGTAGAGTTGATGTATGGCGACTTTATCGGCCGTTGCGGCGATGAAATCTTCAACCAGCTGGCAAAGTGGCAGGCAATGTCCGGCGGCATTCTGAAGATGCCGGTGGTTCTGCGTGTGGCAGTCGGCTGCAAGTATGGTGCTCAGCACTCTCAGGAATGGACCGCTCTGTGCGCTCATATTCCGGGCCTCAAAGTTGTTTACCCGGTAACGCCTTATGATGCAAAGGGTATGATGAATGCTGCACTTTCCGGAACGGATCCTGTTGTATTCTTTGAGAGCCAGAACTTCTATGATAAGCCTGAAATGTTCCATGAGGAAGGCGTACCGGAAGGATACTATGAAGTGCCGTTCGGTGAGCCCGCTCTGCGCAAGGCTGGTAATGATGTTACCATCCTTACAATCGGGCCTTCCCTCTATAAGGCATTGGATGCAGCTAAGATTCTGGAAGAAAAGTATGGCGTAACTGCAGAAGTAATCGATGCAAGAAGCGTTGTACCCTTCAACTACGAACCTGTTTGCAAGTCCGTGGAAAAGACCGGCCGTATCCTGCTCGTCAGCGAAGCATGCACCAGAGGCAGCATCCTGAACGATATGGCTACCAATATTGCGCAGTTGAGCTTTGATTATCTGGATGCAGCACCTTATGTACTGGGTGCGCAGAACTGGGTAACGCCTGCTTCCGAGTATGATGAATACTTCTTCCCGCAGGTAGATGACATTATCGATGCTATCAACGAGAAGCTTCTGCCTCTGGATGGTAGAGAGGGTAACCCCAAGTTCAGAAAAGCTGAGCAGCTCCGCAAGGCAAAATTGGGTGTCTGATTGAAAACGATATAAAGCAAAAAGGGGATATTCATATATCCCCTTTTTTATAAATAATCTAACATTGCATATGCTTTCAAATAGAAATTGCGAATGCAGTGCGGCTGTGGGATTGAGTTCCGCAGAGAAAGGAATCAAATGAAATATACTCCGGAAGAATATGCGAAAAAAGCGGGCGAATTATTTCATGAAGGATATAACTGTGCACAGGCTGTTATAGCGGTGTTTGCAGAAGAAGTAGGCCTGGATATGGATACCGCAATGAAGTTTGGCGCCTCTTTTGGCGGTGGCCTGGGTAAAATGCGTGAGGTCTGCGGCGCGGTGTCTGGTATGGCAATGGCAGCAGGCATGAAATACGGTGCTTATGAAATTGGAGATAATGCGCGCAAAAAAGAGCATTATGCGCTGATTCAGGAATTGGCACGGCGTTTTAAAGAAAAAAATGGTACAATCATCTGCCGGGAATTGTTGCATTTGGATAAAGGAATTTATGAAGCAACGCCGGAAGTGCGCTCGACAGAGTATTATAAGAAACGTCCCTGCCGGGAAATGGTAGAAGACGCAGCTTATATTTTTGCACAGTATGTGCAGGAACAGGAAACAGCAGAAGCATAACATAGATGAAATTGAATAAGGAGTGAACTGCTTTTGAGCAGTTCACTCCTTATTTTGTAAATAAAGAAACTCAATTATTATTTTATGCTTGTTCATTCCAAGCCATATCCCAAAAACCAAGTTCATAACGGCTGCAGGCTTGAAAAATCTGGCTGAGATGCTCCAGTGTAGTTTTGCTCAGATGCGCTGCAGCGATATCCAGACGATCGATCAGCGATTGATTGGTCGCTTGGTAAGATTGCGAAGCATAGCCGGCAACCCATTCTCCAAAAAAGGGATGTGAAATAGCCTGCGGGTAGCGCTCTGAAAGATGAAGTGCAATATCGGCATAACTCCAGGAACAAGCGAGAATGGCAGCTAAGATTTCAGGGACACCGCCTTGATAGGCCTCTTTGAGCATATAAGCAGTATAAGAGTAATTGGCGGGATGTATGGAAGTCTGTGCTGCATCCTGATCGGAGATTCCCAATCGCTGCATATACGAGCGGTGAATTTCCATTTCTCCATGCAATATCTGATGCACGTTTTGTGAAAAGAATTGCATTTCTTCTATTGAATCTGCCTTAGCAATTCCAAGAGCGAATACTTTGGCGTAGTCCAATAGATAGAGATAATCCTGTATCATATAGAAACGAAATTTCTCGATAGGTAAGGTGCCGTCAAATAAACCTAAAAGGAAGGGATGCGTCTCATAGCTCTGCCAAATAGAGCATACCTGACGATAAAGTTGTTCGGAATATTTCATATTTCCCCCTGAGTTTAACCTTGACAACCAAATTTTCCATGGATATCAAATGCATGATTCATAGGGCCGGAACCTTTTCCCAAATCCAACATTGCGCCTAAGGCGCCGGAAATATATTCCTTTGCCAAAACAATGGCTTCTTTCAGGGGAAAACCTTTAGCAAGATTTGAGGCAATAGCACTGGAAAGTGTGCAGCCGGTGCCGTGCGTATTGGGGTTTGCGATGCGTTTGCCGTAAATCCAATGGAAAGCACCTTCGGTATAGAGGAGGTCATTGGCATCGTTGATGGAATGTCCGCCTTTGCAAAGCACAGCGCACTGATATTTTGTACCGATTTTAGAGGCGGCGGTCTGCATATCCTGTGCCGAATGGATAGTCATACCAGATAGCACTTCGGCTTCCGGAATATTGGGCGTGATCACATCTGCCAAAGGAAAGAGCTGTTCCTGCAGTGTGGCGATAGCATCATCCGAGATCAGGCGGGAACCACTGGTTGCTACCATCACCGGATCTACCACAATATTGCGAGGCTGATAGGTACGCAACGTCTGAGCAATGGTGCAGATCAGTTCTGAAGAAGAAACCATGCCGATCTTGACTGCATCCGGAAAGATATCCGTAAAAATAGCGTTAAGCTGTTCCTGTAAAAAAACAGGAGTAACTTCCATAATATCACTGACGCCGGTTGTATTCTGGGCAGTAAGGGCGGTAATTGCGCTCATGGCATAAACGCCGTTGGCGGTCATTGTCTTGATATCTGCTTGAATACCGGCGCCTCCGCTGCAATCGCTGCCAGCGATGGTCAATGCTGTTTTCATAAAAAACCTCCATAAATAAAGCATGACTTTTATAATGCGATTCAAAGTGGTGCCCCCAATGAAACGCGCACAGAAATTTATAAAAAAACCATACCTGAATCGGTATGGCACAAATGTAAGCATACAATATAATAACAACAGTATGCAATCCCTACGTTGGCATTACCCAAATCAGGTAGCGGGTCGGAGAAAATCTCCCTCTCAGCCGGCGATGCCAGCTCCCCATTGTTTTTTTAAATTCTCTGTTAGTTTATCTGAATTCTATCACGAAAGATAGGGGAATGCAAGCAATGCTTGCTTTTTATAAAAGAACATGATATATTAAGTAAAACATTAGAAATAAATGGGGAGCTGCAAGGCAGCTGAGAGGAACCTGTGGTTCGACCCGATGAACCTGTCCGGTTAGTACCGACGTAGGGAAAAGATGTGTGCATTAGCAGAAGTATCTTGGTTGGGCTTCTGTTTTTTTATAAAGTAAGGAGCATATATATGGCGAGAATATCTGCCGAACAGCTGCGGTTATATGCGGTAAGTGATAACAGTTGGTTGCAACCGGGAGAAACTCTGGTGCAGATAGCGGAAGTGCTGCTGCAAAATGGAGTAACCTGTTGGCAATTGAGAGATAAACAGGCAACACATGAAGAAATTGTCGCTCAGGCACGGCAGATATTGCCTGTTTGCAGGGCATATGGAGTGCCGTTGATTATCAACGACGACGTACAGGCAGTTTTGGAAGCAGATGCCGACGGCGTGCATGTTGGGCAGTCGGATATGGCAGTGCAGAAGGCCCGGAGTATATTGGGAACGGAAAAAATCATAGGGACCAGCGCACATTCGGCGGCAGAAGCGGTTGCTGCAGTGCAGGCAGGGGCTGATTACCTCGGCTGTGGAGCAGTTTTTGGAAGCACGACTAAAAAAGATGCAGGAGTGCTTTCCTATAAAGAATTATGTGCCATCTGTAAAGCGGTTTCAATTCCGGTGGTAGCAATTGGCGGAATCAGCAGGTACAATATTTTACAGCTGGCTCAAAGTGGCATTGATGGGGTGGCTGTAATATCAGCGCTGTTTGCGGCAGAGGATAAACCGCGGGCAGTAAAGGAAATGTTAAAATTGGCAGAGCAGGTTGCCGATCGATAAGACGCAACGTTGTGATTGCCATAGAAAATAAAGAAGAGCAGCAGAGGAATTTATTTCTCTAAAATCAAGGAGAAGCTGCTCAGAGAAAGGCAGCAGAAAAATATCTGCGGCAGCTTGCGGGGGAGCGCCCGGAAGTTGAGCCTGATACAGCGAAGGGAAGCCGTGTTTCCGGCGTGAGAGGAGGCCAATAAGCCTCGACCGACTTCTGAAGAATCAGAAGAGTTCTGTGCATAACAGAGCAGAAGCTGTAATCGTTGCCTTTGCTCTGAGATAAATTTACTTTGATGAGGAGAAATGAAATGAAAACAAATCATGTAAAGAAGCTGGCTTTTGCCAGCCTGTTGTGCGCTCTGGCTGTAGTAGGCAGTATGTTTTCCGTGCCAGTATTGGGGTCTAAATGTGCGCCGGTGCAACATATTGTGAATGTGGTATGCGCAGTTGTCTTGGGGCCCGGTTATGGAGTTGGCGTGGCTTTTGTGGCCAGTCTGCTGCGTAATTTACTTGGTCTGGGTAGTCTGCTGGCCTTTCCGGGCAGCATGATTGGAGCTTTGTTGAGTGGCCTGGCATATAAAAAATGGAATAGTATTTCTCTTGCAAGTTTAGGAGAAATATTTGGTACAAGTATACTGGGTGGTTTGTGCGCTTGGCCGATAGCGATCCTGCTGATGGGCAAAAGTGCAGGAGATGTAGCGTTTTATGCCTATATCGTACCCTTTTTAATTTCGACCGCTGCAGGCAGCATCATTGCATGGGCCTTCCTGGCTATTTTGAAAAAAGCAAATGTATTGCAGACACTGCAGTTGGATAGGAAGTAAGATGCAAGATAATTTATTGGAGAGGCTGTGGCAGACAGTCAAAGCAGAGCAGCCCATGGTGCATGTGCTGAGTAATATTGTTACAGCGAATGATTGTGCAAATCTGTTGCTGGCTGTAGGCGCAAGGCCGATTATGGCTCAGGCGCCGCAGGAGGCGGCGGAAATTACGGCCGCTTGCAGTGGAACTGTGTTGAATTTAGGCACTCCGGATGATCATAAGTTCATTGCTTGTCGGGCAGCCGGAAAAGAGGCAAATCGCCTGGGACATCCTTTGGTAATAGATCCGGTAGGGGTCGGAGCCAGTATTTATCGCCGTCAGCAAACTGCTACACTTTTGGCAGAAGTTCGGCCGAATATTGTGCGGGCAAATCTGAAAGAGGTGCAGGCTTTATCTGATTTTTCCACCGGAAACTGGGGTGTGGATAGCCCGGCCGAGGTGACGCAAGATGGTCGGGAATTGGCAAAAAAATTAGCGCTGCAGTTGAATTGTGTAGTTTTGCTTACCGGAGAAGAAGATTTTATTACAGATGGCAGGCAGGAGGCACAGATCGATGGAGGAGATAGCCGAATTCGACAGATTACGGGGGCAGGTTGTATGCTTTCGGTTCTTTGCGGCGCTTTGGCAACGGTAACAGAGCCATTTACTGCGGCCTGCGCAGCTTCTGTAGCCTGGAAAGCCTGTGCAGCCGGTGCTGGTGTACGGATAGGAACGACAGGCGGCATGGGGGCATTTCATGCAGCTTTGTTGGATGAAGCCGGCTTTTTAGGGTTGAAAAAAGAATAAGCAGATAAAAAAGGAGGTCAATTTTTGACCTCCTTTTTGCGTGGAGCAGATGCAGAATAGAATTGGCAGGAGAAAAAACGATGTGGCTTACTGAGTATTTTCCGGATCGGGATAATCTTCGCCTAATATATGTTGTGCTTCCTGTATATCCATTTCTTCCAAGTTCCGCATTCGTTGTTGAATTCCGCGGGCATTGGCAGAAGCTCGCTCCAAATGATTGGAAGCGGCAGTCAGGCTTTTTTGGGAGGCCTCAAGAGATTTTACGAAACTTTCCATGGATTTTTTGACGGCGCGCAGCAACTGCTGAATATCTGCTGATTTTTGTTGAATTGCAAGCGTTTTAAAGCCCATTTGCAGACTGTTGAGCAGAGCTGCCAAAGTTGAGGGACCGGCCAGTAAAATCTTGTATTCCTGTTGCAGGGTATACGCAAAATCCTCTGCTGCCAGTAAGGCATACATACCCTCGGAAGGGACGAATAACACGGCAAAATCAGTGGTGTAAGGAGGGACGATATATTTACGCTGAATTTCCTTTGCCTGTTCCCGCACCGCACGCAGCAATGCACTTTTTGCCGTGGCAGTCAAAGCAGGGTTATTTTGTTTTTCGGCAGAAAGATAAGCAGCATAACGGTCCATGGGAAATTTGGAATCGATGGGCAAATAGACTTCATTTTTTCCCTGACCGGGTAATCGAATGGCGTAGTCTACTCGCTCATTGCCGTTGGCAATGGCAAACTGTGCCTCATATTGAGCGGGAGCAAACATATCTTCGATAATGCTGCCTAACTGTATCTCTCCCCATGTACCACGATTTTTTACATTGGCTAATATATTGCGCAGCCCCTGAATATCCAAAGCCATGCCCTGAACTTCTCCAATGCTTTTGGAAACCTGTTCTAACTGCACGCTTACGGATTTGAAGGACTGATCCAGCCCGGCAGATAAAGTAGCTGCCAATTGCTCATCTACCGATTTGCGAATCTGTTCCATGGATTCCTGATTCTCGCGGCGCATACCTTCCAGACGACGATCCAAGGTGCTGCGCATGGTTTCCAGGTTGAGCAGAGTACTTTTGGAAATTTCTGAAACCGTATGTAAAGAGAGCTGATTGGTGCGGTCCAGTTGTTCGCTGATTTCCCGGCGTAGAGAGGCTTGCCCGGTATGCTGTTCCTGACGGACTGCACGAAGTTCTTCTTTTAGTGCGGAAGAAGTGTCGGCAGGTTTTCGAAAACAGAGCAAAATGAGCAACAGCAAATTGAGCCCCAGAAAAATACAAATGCAGATGGGCAAGATGGTATCCATATGATTACACCTCCGGGATGAATTATGCCTATTATATCACCCTCGGTAAAACCGCTCAACCGCAGCGAGAGGCTGCCTGGATGAAGATTATACAGGCGGCCATGGCGAAGGGTAGTTTTTATGATATAATAAAAAAGAAATGAGGAGAGAACAAATGATAGAGACAGGCCATCGCTATGAAATAGAATGTATAGATTTATCTGTCGAAGGGGACGGAATCGGGCGGCAGGAAGATAGAGTTGTATTTGTGCCGGATTTGTTGCCCGGAGAAAAAGCTTTGGTACATATTACCGGGCAAAATAGGAGGATTTTTGAAGGTCGGGCAGAGCAGCGATTATTGACGAGTCAGCAGCGCTGTGTGCCATGCTGCCCGCAATTTGGTTTTTGCGGCGGATGCAGTTTGCAGCATGCAGAATATACTTTGCAGCTGGCCTTTAAACGCAAACGGGTAAAAGATTGTTTTGCACGCATATGTGGACTGGAAGTGGAAGTTCCTCTGCCGCTGTCTGTACCGCCATCTTTTGCATACCGAAATAAGGCATCCTTTCCCGTGCGTCAGCTGAAGGGCAAAGCACAAGTAGGCTATTTTGAAAAAAACAGCGGACGGTTGGTGGCAGTAGAAAAATGCGCACTGTTAGACACTACGATGAATGAGGCACTGTCAGTTTTTTCCGAATGGCTGGAAAAAAGCGGTGTCGAAGCATATGATCCGCGCAGTCACCGAGGATTAGTGCGCCGTTTTACGGTGCGTAAGTCGGCCAACGGCGAATTGATGGCGGCTGTGGAGATCAATGGCACAAAATTGCCGCAGCGGGAGCTGCTGATTGATCTTTTAGCCAATCGGGTAAAAGCATTAGCAGGAATTTGTCTGGCTATCAATCGCAAAAGAGGGGCAGATAATCTGGCTGAGAGTGTACAGCCGATTTATGGAAAAGAGCGGATGCAGGAGTGCATCAATGGGCTGAAATTTGATATTTCCATGCAGACGTTCTTGCAGGTAAATCACGATGCGGCGGAATTATTATATACAACGGCATTGGATATGGCGCAATTAACGCCGGAGATGAGAATCGTGGATCTTTACTGCGGTGCCGGGACCATCACCCTGCAGGCGGCTAAACGCTGCGCTGCTGCTTACGGCATTGAAATAGTGCAGCCGGCAATTACAGATGCAAAAGTGAATGCCCGCAATAATGGAATAACAAATGCAGAATTTTTTTGTGCAGATGCGGGCAAGGGATTTTCCCTGCTCAATGCGCGGGGTATTACAGCCGACACGGTCATCCTTGATCCGCCGCGCAAAGGGACGGATGCTTTGACAATTCAGGAAATATGTAAATGTGCGCCACGGCAAATTTTATATATTTCCTGTGACCCTGCTACTTTGGCAAGGGATGTGAAACTTTTGATGCAAAAAGGATATTTTCTGCGAGCAATACAACCGGTGGACTTATTTCCGCAAACAACACATGTGGAGACGGTATGTATCTTGTCCAAACTAAAATCGACGCAGCACATTGAAGTTGAGCTGGATATGGACGAGTTGGATTTGACCAATGCGGAGAAGGAAGCTACCTATCAAGAGATCAAGGATTATGTGCTGGAGCATACCGGATTGAAGGTCAGCAGCCTGTATATCGCACAGGTGAAGCAGAAATGCGGCATTATTGAGCGTAAAAACTACAATAAACCGAAGTTTGAAGACGCAAAACAGCCGCAATGCCCGCCGGATAAAGAAAAAGCAATCAAGGAGGCATTGAAGCACTTCGGGATAATCTAAGGAGGGCGGATATGACACATTTGATTTCTTGTGAGTTCCACATGGATAGATATTTTGTTGGCTATAATAACAGGATAGTATTTTTATCTTTTCTGATGTAAAATGGAATATATGCATTGAAAGTTTTTTAATATTTGCCCCCGGAAGAATATGGAGAGAAGTATGGCTTTTGATTATAAGAAAGAGTATAAAGAGTTTTACATGCCAAAAAATAAGCCGACTATCATCACGGTGCCAAGCATGAATTATACTGCAGTTCGCGGACAGGGCGATCCCAATCAGGAGGATGGGGCGTATAAACAGGCGATAGGATTGCTCTATGGCATTGCGTTTACGATTAAGATGAGTAAAAAAGGTAATCATCAGATAAATGGTTACTTTGATTATGTTGTTCCGCCACTGGAAGGATTCTGGTGGCAGGAGGGCATCGCAGGCATTGATTATGCGCATAAGGAAGAATTTCAATGGATTTCTGTCATTCGTTTGCCAGATTTTGTAACAAAATCGGACTTTGATTGGGCAGTAGAAGAGGCTGCAAAGAAAAAGAAAACAGATTTTTCCAAGGTTGAATTTCTGACCTATGAGGAGGGACTATGCGTTCAGTGTATGCATATTGGGGCTTATGACGATGAACCTGCAACGGTAGCGCTGATGCATGAGTTCATGGAACAACAGGGATATGCATTGGATATTACGGAGCAAAGGTGGCATCATGAGATTTATTTAAGTGATGTCAGAAGAGTGGCTCCGGAAAAACTAAAGACGGTGATCCGGCATCCGATACGGGAAAGATAAGAAGCATTAGCGAAATTGAAAAATCTCTTGATTGTTGTAAAGAAGCATGTAGAGGAAGCAAAAAATTCTGTCATGCATTGTTTGATGCTGAACTGATTTTGGATGATAGCGGGAATATAGTACGGATAAGAGATTTGGCTGTCAAGTATGTTAATTGGCTGGTGATGCGCAATGGGAAACAGGAAGTTTTCGCTTTTTGTGCTTTGGAGGGCAATTTGATTAAATAGGAGCGCTGATGTAATGGCAAATATCATCACAAGTATTCGGATTCTTTGCAGTTTCGGTTTACTGTTCTGCCCGGCATTATCTTCTGCATTTTATGTGTTGTATATTGTGGCAGGTCTTACAGATATCATTGACGGTACAGTAGCAAGAAAAACCGGTACAGTTAGTGAATTTGGCTCTAAGCTGGATACCCTTGCCGATTTTTTCTTAGTTGTGATCTGCCTTATAAAATTGCTGCCAATCTTCCATATTCCGGTGTGGAGCTATTTATGGATTGCTGTTATCGCGCTAATTAAAGCAGTCAATTTGATTTCCGGTTATGTGATGCGAAAACAATTGGTGACTTTACACACTGTGATGAATAAGTTGACCGGAATATTGCTGTTTGTTTTGCCAATGACATTATCGATTCTTGACCTGCAATACAGTGCGCTGGTTGTCTGCGCAGTTGCAACCTTTGCGGCAATACAGGAGGGGCACTATATCAGCACTGGAAGAGGAATATCGGATTGATATCTGATGAAATGAAATCTGGATACAATCTGATAGAAGTGTAAGTATACGAGAAAAAGCTTTCAGATATAGGGAAAAATTAAAATGTGAAGCCGGCGGTAAATCTATCTCTGATTAGAATGTCCGTAATAAAACAGGATGGCCTAAAAGCCATCCTGTTTTATTTATTCTAATTCAAAGGCGCCGGTGTGGAAGTTGATAGAAGAGGCTATCGTTGAAATAGGCCGCTACAATGTAATCGATTTTAGGGATACCGAAATTGTAGGCGTTATGAGTTGGAGCGTTTGAAGTGTTTGCGAGTCTTGAAAGTAAAGAAACTTTCGAAAAAGCTTTTAGGCAGCATCTTTAACGATAATTCGCTTTTTTAGGTGCCAAAATATATGATACAGAGGAGATATATGATATAATACGATTAAAATTTTGCAATAGCAGTTAAAAAATAATAATTTGGGGATTATTTATTGGAGGATATATTTTTATGCGGATAGGGACAACAAAAGAACTGAAAAATCATGAATACCGGGTAGGTCTTACGCCGGATAACGTAATGGCATACGTGAGTAATGGGCATGAAGTATATGTGGAAAAAACTGCGGGCATAGGTGCCGGATTTAGTGATGCAGAATATGAAGCTGCGGGTGCAGTGATTTTAGAGACACCTCAAGAGGTTTTTGATTGCTGCGATATGATTGTGAAAGTCAAGGAGCCTGAGGCATGCGAATATGAATATTTGCGGGAGGGGCAAATTCTTTTTACTTATCTGCATTTGGCAGCGAATAAGAAATTGGCCGAAGTACTGTTGGAAAAAGGCGTGAAGGCGGTTGCTTTTGAAACGATAACGGATTCCGCGGGAAATTTACCTTGCCTGCGCCCGATGAGCCAGATCGCAGGGCGTCTATCCATTCAGGAAGGTGCAAAATATATTGAGCAATCCTATGGAGGCCGCGGCATCCTGTTGGGAGGGGTTCCCGGAGTGGAACGCGGAAAAATTGTGATTATCGGAGGCGGTGTGGCCGGCACTTATGCTGCAAAAGCGGCAGTGGGAATTGATGCGCAGGTTACCTTGCTGGATGTGAATCCCAATAGATTGGCCTACATTGAAGATATTTTCGGAGTCAGTGTAACCACGCTGTATTCTACAGAAGCGAATATCCGCAAATGTCTGGAAACGGCAGATTTGGTGATTGGCTCTGTATTGATCCCTGGCGGCTCCACACCAAAGCTGGTCAGAAGGGAACATTTGAAATTAATGAAAAAAGGATCGGTGATTGTGGATATTGCAATTGATCAGGGTGGGTGCTGTGAATCTTCGCATGTAACGACGCATGATGATCCGATATTTATTGAAGAAGGAGTAGTACACTACTGTGTGGGTAATATGCCCGGTGCAGTTCCGAATACTTCTACTGTGGCGCTTGCCAATACCACCATTAAATATGGTTTAATGATGGCCAACTATGGGTTGGAAAAAGCTGTCTCGATGGATGCAGGATTGAGAAATGGTGTAAATATTTATCGCCATAAATGTGTCAATAAGAATGTGGCAGACAGCTTAGGGTTAAAGCTGGAAGACATGTAAAAGGATATCAATCCCATGAATTTTCTCAATTCATGGGATTTTCATTTTGGCGGCAATGAAATAGGTGAAGCAAGGGCAAAACGTGTTAGCAGATCGTAAAAAATAGAAGTGAAATGATGCGTATGGAAAATTTTGTGGTATTCTTCTATAGAGATGTATTCGGACAGCGCTGAAAATGATGCGGAAAGGAGCACAGGAATGGCAGAAATCAATGGGCAGCAGGTATTGGAACTGGCGACAAAGGCAGGAAAAATTCTGCTGGAGAGCGGTGCGGAGATATTTCGCGTAGAAGAAACGATGCGCCGCATTATGGAGTATTACGGAATAGAGACTGCAGGATTTGCTGTGATGGGAAATGCAATTATAGCAACCTGCAATATGCAGGGACAGGCGCAGAGTGCAAAAATAGAACATATTCCCGTCAGCAGTGTACGCCTGGATAAAATTACTGAGGTGAACCAGTTATCCAGGGAAATTGAAAAGGGAAAGTATACCTGCGAACAAGCGTGGAAGAAACTGGAAACAATAGAAAAAATGGAAAAACCGGCATTTTGGCTGCAGGTGCTGGCTTCGGGTATGGGCAGCGCTTGTTTTTGCGCATTGCTGCGGGCAGATTTTATGGATTTTGTGGCAGTATGTGCAGTCAGTATGATACTATACTTTTTCATGTATTTTGTCAGCGATAAACATCTGTCACGGTTGGTGGGAAATTTGTGCAACAGCGCATTGATTGCGTTGTTGTGCATACTTTGTTGTAGGATCGGATTTGGGAAAAATCTTGGCAATATGGTGGTTGGTTCCATTACACAGTTAATTCCGGGCGTTGCCCTGACCAGTGGGATACGGGATATGACTGGCGGTGATTATATTTCCGGCACGGTGCGCCTGTTGGATGCATTGCTTGGATTTATCAGCATCGCCGTTGGAGTGGGCGTCACCTTTGCTTTTTGCCGTTCTCTTTGGGGAGGAATTTTATTATGATTCTTCAAATAGGCATGGCGGCTGCAGGGACTATTGCATTTTCTCTGCTCTTTGGCGTGCAAAAGCAGTATTATCTTTATTGCGGTCTGATCGGCGGAGCCGGTTGGGGAGTTTATTTAGCATTGACAGAATATATTGGCTGCGGTAAAACCACCTCAATCTTTTTTGCAACAGTGCTGATTATGTTATTATCCCGTTTTTTTGCAGTGTATAAACAATGCCCGGCAACGGTATTTATTCCCGGCATTCTTCCACTGATTCCGGGTACCAGCATTTATCAGACGGTTTACTATTTGGTGAACAATCAATTGCAGGAGTCACTTGTTCAGGGATTGGCTGCAATTAAGATGGTAGGCGCTATTATTTTAGCGATTGCCTTGGTTTTTGAACTGCCCAGCGGAATGTTCCGATTTTTCCATATTAAGAGAAATAACTATTGAATTGCACATTTTTTGTAAATAAGCAGATAGAAAAATTGCTTTTAAAGAGCGAATGGGGTAAAATGAAACAGTATCACAAAAAGGAGTTTTCCCTGAATATGAAGAAAATGAGAAGAATAACAGCGGCTTTGCTGCTTGCTGTTTTTATGATGGGGCTGGCGGGCTGTGCAGAAGAGAAAAATCTCTTGAAGCCTTTTGAAGAAAAAGAGCATGAGGCAAGTTATTATGTTTCCTTGGGTGAGTATCTCGGCGTAGAAGCGCAGCTGGTGAAAGCGGAAGAAGTAACCCCGGAAATTCTGGACTTGAATATCCGACAGATGCTATATAGCTATGCAGAATATGAACAAGTAGAGCGTGCTGCAGCCGAGGGCGATAAAGTGGTTGCCAGCTATCAGGGATATATGGATGGCGAACTGTTTGAAGGAGGCTCCGCTTCCAGCGAATCGATCATTCTTGGCCTTGGCGAATATATTCCCGGGTTTGAAGAAGGTATTGTGGGGATGCAGGTTGGTGAAACCAAACATGTGGATGTGACTTTCCCGGAAGACTATTGGTCGGCAGATTTTGCAGGAAAAGATGCCTATTTTGAGATCGTGTTGGAAGAAGTCTATCAGGCAGAGCTTCCCGAATATAACGATGCATTTGTAGCGGAAAATCTTTCGTATGATACGGTAGCGGCTTATGAAGAGGGATTGGAAGCCAGTTTGAAAGCGCAGTTTGTGGAAGAAGCAGAGACTGCACAGTTGCAGGCGATTTGGGAAGTGGTGCGCAGCAACTGCACGTTTAACTCTTACCCCGAAAGCCAGATTGAGGCGTATGTCGCGGAATATGTGGATTATTACACTTCTTTGGCGCAATACAGCAATTCCGAATTGAATGATTATCTCCAGGCCAATTACGGGATCACCGAAGAGGAGTTTACGGAGACTGTTTACGGATGGGCATATACGGAAATCGGCGATGAGCTGATTGTGCGAGCGATTGCAGAAGCAGAGGGCATGGAACTTGGTGAAGAAGAATATGAGCAGGAAAAACAATCGCTGATGCAGTCCTTGGGATATGCTTCCGATGAGGATTTTGAAAGCGTGTACGGTTCGATGTTTGAAGATTACTATGGAAAAGATAATATTACACAGGCAATTTTGCAGAACAGAGTCTACGATTTGGTAGTGGACAACGCAAAGCTGGTGTAAAAAAATTGTCTGAACTTTTTGATTTTCAGATGAAATTCAGGGTATTTTAAAAAAATACTATATAATGAAGTTGCGAAAGCGTGGTTTTCGCATAGCATCGATAAATTCTCGCATGAGGGTTTATAAATAAACTTTTCCTTTCCTATTAAAAGTGGCGGTGTATTTTGTGAATACACCGCCATCTTTTTTGCCGACAAGCGAGGAAATAGGATTTAACAGTTAGTCAAATTTGGGCTTAAAGCCTTTTCATAAGCTAATTGTAAAAAGCATCGTTCGTCCTGCAATTCACCCGCATAGGGATAAGAGACTGCAATTTTTTCAAAAGCAGAGAGCGCGTGTGCGGCTTTTGTCATATCTTTTTCCAAAAGGATTGCTATCGTATAAAGTAAACGCTGTGCGCTGAGCGAATGCTTGTACAATTGGAGATATTTTTTCAAATCGGCATTGTAAGATTGCTGAGCAGCGCCGTTTTCCCCCTGAAGCAACTGCAGATAGAGCAGCTCGCAGCGCAACTGATTGCTCAGAAAAGAAGAAAGGGATTGGGTGGCCAGCAGGGATTGTATCTGTTGCGCTGCCTGCGTAAAGGAATGGCGAGCTAACAGATTGCTGCAGTGTAATACGGCGACAGTACCGATGAGCGGGTTGCGCAAATCGGCGTCGGAGGGAAGTGCAAAAAAATCTTCGGGGAGGGAGGCAAATCCGTTGCCCTCTGTCAGATGACGGATAGTCTGCAACTGAATACGCATGGCCTGCAGGGCGATGGGATCTTTCTGGGCGGAAAATAAATTTTTTCCATCATTGGCCAGCCCTTCGAATTCCATAGGGATGCCGTTGAGCAACAGAGCAAAGGCATTCCAGGCTGCCAAATAAAAACAAAACAGAGAAAATAGAGAAAGGGGAAGCCAATAGTAAAGCAGGCCGGTTAATAAAAGAAAAAACAGATTGGCGAGCAATCCTCCGGCATGGTAAAGGCGATAAGGATAATCCCCGGAGTTTGTCTCGGGCGGCAGCATCAGACATTGCCCGCCTGTTCCATGCAGATTATAGCGCCCAAACCGAAACCCGGATGCTGTTTTTAACAGGATCCAATTGCCTAACCGAAAAGAGAGGAACCGGTATCCCGAAAGCAGGCCGAACAAACAATGCCCGCTTTCGTGAAGCGCGACGGAAAGAAAATAGGCAACGAACAGAAAAAATAGGGCAAACAGAATAGAGGGATAGTTTGCCGTATGCAGATAACGAAGCGTACTCCAACCGACAGCAAGCCCGTTCAGCGTGCCAATACATAACTGAAACGCAAGAGGAAACAGCTTGGAATTTTTAGGATGATTACTTTTCATGCGGATGCTCATTAATATATTGACGGGCAAAATCTTTAATGCGATCAAATGTTTCACTGCTGATAACATGTTCAATTCGACAGGCATCGGCTAAGGCAGTTTCAGGGCTGACGCCAATACACATAAGCAGCTTGGAGAACAGCTCATGGCGCTCATATACCTTTTCTGCCACCTCCAATCCCAGGGGCGTAAGCGTGAGATACCCTTTTTCATCCATTAAAATATGACCGCTTTGACGCAGATTTTTCATGGCACGGCTTACGCTGGGTTTGGTAAAACCGGTTTCAGCGGCAACATCGATGGAGCGCACTTCACTTTGCTTTTTGCTGAGTATGTAGATCGTCTCCAAATAATTTTCTGCTGATTCATATATTTTCATGGCAGGATTCCTTTCACGGCAATGGAACTTAATTTATATTAACAATAACAAAAAGTACTGTGTTTGGCAAGAAATGCAGGGTCTTTTCCATCATGACAGGCGTCATAAATGGTGTATTTTTTTGTGAAGAAAGTATTGACAATCGACGGAAGATGGCATAATATATACATGGTTAGCGAATGCTAACTATAATTTTTCCTATATGGTTAGCATAGGCTAATTATATAAGCTTGGAAAGGGAGAACAAAAATGATGCCGTTGGTTTTGGCAGAGCTTGGAGAAGAGAATACCATTCGCAGGATCGGCGGAACTCCGGAAGTCAAAAAACATTTGGCTGATCTTGGGTTTGTAGTAGGCGGTAGAGTGAGTATTATAAGCGCGTTGGGCGGCAATGTGATCGTCAATGTGAAAGAATCTCGTGTGGCGATTAGCGAGGAAATGGCTCGGAAAATCCTTATTTGATTTTTATCAGATAGTGAAAATATGGCATAAGGAGGAAAAATGCAATGAAAACACTGAGAGAGGTGAAGGTTGCACAGACGGTAAAAGTTGTCAAACTGCATGGAGAAGGTGCCGTAAAGCGCCGCATTATGGATATGGGTTTGACAAGAGGAACGGAAGTATATGTGCGCAAAGTGGCGCCGCTTGGGGATCCTATCGAAGTGACGGTACGCGGTTATGAACTTTCGCTGCGTAAAGCGGATGCGGAAATGATTGAAGTGGAATAAGAGTCATCGTATTATTAAAAAAAGGATATATTTTTTTTGAATATAAGTTAGTTATTGCTAACTTAATAAAGAAGAGGATTTTAAAATGAGTTTACGTATTGCGCTTGCAGGCAACCCTAACAGTGGTAAGACTACACTGTTTAACGCGCTGACCGGCTCCAATCAGTTTGTGGGTAACTGGCCGGGTGTTACAGTGGAGAAAAAAGAAGGCAAATTGAAAAAACATGACGATGTAATCATTACCGACCTTCCCGGAATTTATTCACTTTCTCCCTATACATTGGAGGAAGTGGTTTCGAGAAATTATTTGGTTGGAGAACGCCCGGATGCAATCCTGAATATTGTTGATGGCACGAATTTGGAGCGGAACCTCTATCTGACGACACAGTTAACGGAACTGGGAATTCCTGTGGTGATTGCCATTAACATGATGGATATCGTGAAGAAAAACGGGGATCACATTAATACAGAGGAATTATCCAGACAATTAGGCTGCAAAATCGTTGAAATCTCTGCCTTGAAGGGTACCAGTATTCAAGAAGCGGCAGAAGCAGCAATTGACGCTGCCAAAAATGTCAAGACAGTGCCGATGCATACTTTCTCAGGTGTGGTAGAGCATGCGCTGGCACATATCGAGGAGGCAGCAGTGCATGGGTTGCCGGAAGAACAACAACGCTGGTATGCGATTAAAATTTTTGAGCGTGATGAAAAAGTGCTGCAGGAATTGAAACTGGATGCGAATTTGCTCGCTCATATGGAAAACGACATTCAGGCGGTAGAGCAGGAAATGGATGATGATGCAGAATCCATCATCACCAATGAGCGCTATCTTTACATAGCTTCTATTATGAAAGCGTGCTATAAGAAAAAGCATACGGGAAAACTCTCTACATCCGATAAAATTGACCGCGTAGTGACGAATCGCTGGTTGGGATTACCGATTTTTGCATTGGTGATGTTCCTGGTCTACTATATTTCTATGGTAACCGTAGGTTCGGCTGCTACGGATTGGGCAAATGATGGCTTGTTTGGCGATGGTTGGCATCTGTTTGGAATTGGTTCGGCACAATATGAGGAAGCGGCAGAACAGTATGGCGATACAGACTTGATGATTGATGCCTTTGCATCTGAGTACGGAACAGAGAAAATTGTTCAGGCACTGGATGCAGAAGCGGAAACTTATGAAGATGAAACGGCAAAAGCAGCGCTTGATCAGTTGATTGCCCTGACACCGTCGGATGCGTCTCTTTCCTATGAAGTAGAAGATGAAGAGACCCTGGAAGTGACAGAAGTGCCGGGTGTAACCAGAGAAGATCTGCAGGCAGCGGTGACTGAATATCTTGATACGGAATATAAAGAAGCTTATGGTGCACCTGATACTTCTGCTTACGGAATATGGGTGCCGGGCATTCCTGTCCTGGTAGAAAGCGGATTGCAAGCGATAGGAGCTGCCGATTGGTTAAACGGTTTGATTTTGGATGGTATTGTGGCCGGTGTAGGCGCAGTACTGGGCTTTGTGCCGCAGATGGGGGTTTTGTTCCTGCTGCTGGCATTCCTGGAAGCCTGCGGATATATGGCGCGTATTGCCTTTGTGCTTGAGCGTATTTTCCGCAAATTCGGCCTTTCCGGTAAATCCTTTATCCCCATGCTGATCGGCACAGGCTGCGGTATTCCCGGCATTATGGCGTCGCGAACCATTGAAAATGAACGGGATCGCCGCATGACGATTATGACTACGACCTTCATTCCCTGCGGAGCAAAAGTGCCCTTTATTGCCATGATTGCGGGCGCAATTTTTGGAGGATCTCCCTGGATTTCCACTTCGGCTTATTTCCTGGGGATGCTTTCCATCATCGTCTCCGGCATTATGTTGAAGAAGACGAAAATGTTCTCCGGCGATCCTGCTCCTTTTGTAATGGAACTTCCTGCATATCATTGGCCGACAGCAGGCAATGTACTGCGATCGATGTGGGAACGCGGATGGTCCTTTATTAAAAAGGCAGGTACGATTATTCTGCTTTCCACAATTCTTGTCTGGTTCACTTCTTATTTTGGCTTTGTGGATGGAACCTTCCGTCTGTTGACAGAGGATGAATTGAACTATTCCCTGTTGGCTGCAGTCGGCAGCGCGATTGCCTGGATTTTTGCACCGCTGGGCTGGGGAACCTGGGAAGCAGCCGTTGCATCCATTACCGGTTTGGTGGCAAAGGAAAATATTGTAGGTACGATGGGGATTCTCTATGGTGCCGCGGGAAATGTCTATACGACACTGGCTTCCGTATTTACTCCGGTAAGCGGATATTCTTTCCTGGCGTTTAACCTCCTGTGCGCCCCCTGCTTTGCGGCGATTGGCGCTATCAGAAGAGAGATGAACAATCCCAAATGGACATGGTTTGCGATTGCGTATCAATGCGTTTTTGCTTATGCAGTGGCGCTGATGATCAATCAGTTTGGCAGACTGTTTGCCGGAAATGTACAGGTGATCGGCTTGATTTTTGCAGTGGCAGTACTGGCATGCATGCTTTACATGTTGTTCAGACCGTATAAAGAAGCTACAAAGCTGACAGCTGACGTCGCGGTAAAAACAAAATAGCAAATTGTAAACAACCCGGGCCGTTTGCGTATGCGGATGGCCCGGATGAAAAGGAGCTGGTACAAGATGTTTGCATGGATCATAAAAAATATTGCTACCATAGGTGTCTCCTTATTGCTGATTCTGCTGGTAGCGATGATTATCAGAAAAATGATAAAAGATAAAAGAAAAGGAAAATCTTCCTGCGGGGGCAATTGTGGCTGCTGCCCGATGAGCAACGCATGTCATAGAAAATGAACCGACAGAAGAAACTTTGCGGCTGACTCTATGGCTGCATGGAAAATTTGCGGACTCTGCAGAACAAAGTGTATAAGAGTCAGCAAAGTATAAATTTGGTAACATTTCTTTTTTGGAGACAGATACGGCGATTCTGCTTTCAAAGTTATCCAGAGGAAGGAAACTTCCCTTTTAGAAATAACTGCTTTTGGCAGTGGTTTCGGGCACTTTGCTGCAAGTAATTCTATTGTCTACTATTGAAAATGAGAATGACCGCAAGATAATAATTTCACTATCACAACCTCCTTTATACCTGACAATGGAAGAGGCGGCACCGGTGTTTCGCCGCACTGCTGGAACAGTAATACAGCACCTGCTCCAGCAGCGATTTTATATAAAAGAAGAATGGCTTGCATTTGGAAGGCCATTCTTCTTTTTTTGAAAGAACGGAAACAGGGCAGGAATTTTGAGAGAAAACGAGAATTAATAATTAGAAAAAATATAGTCAGGAAATAATTGTGGATTTAGTTTTATATCACGGAAAAATTTATTTGCAAAAAGAGAAATTTGCGGAGGCTGTTTGGATCCATGATGATCTGGTGGCAGCAGTAGGAAGCGATGTGCAGATTCTGGCCATGGCACCTTTGGGTGCTCAAAAGATGGATGTTGGCGGCAGAGTTATTTTGCCCGGTTTTAATGACAGCCATCAGCATATGAGCCTGGTGGGCGAATGGCAGGCACTGTGCGATCTGGGAGAGGCAAACGGCGTTGAGGATATAATTGCGCGGTGCAGAATGTTTATGGAAGAAAATCCGCAGCTGACCGGAGCGGGCATTCATGGGATTGGATGGAATCAGGATTATTTTACCAGAGGTGAGCAACGCCCTCCGGTCAGGCAGGAACTGGATCGAATTTCTACGGAAATCCCGATTGTGTTGGAACGTGTCTGCGGGCATATGAGCTGTGCCAATACAAAAGCACTGGAGATTGCGCAGATTACAGCGCAAACGGTGATTGACGGCGGCGAGATTATGCTTGGGGAAGATGGTTTGCCCAACGGAATTGTCACAGAAAATGCCTGCTATGCAGTGGCAAAAGCGGTGCCTAAGCCGGATATAGGCCGACTGGAGGAATTGTATTGCCGTGCAATGCGGTTGGCTGTTCGTCAGGGGCTTACTTCGGTGCAATCCAACGACGTGGGGGATGAGAACGCGGATTGGATGTTTCCTTTGTGGCGCCGATTATATGAACAGGGGCGGCTGCCTTTGCGATATCGGCATCAGTATTGCTTTTTGCAGCGGAAAAATTTTGAACATTTTTTACACACCGAATGGGAACAGAGAAAATCATATAACAGAATGCTTTCTCTGGGACCACTGAAATTATATAAGGATGGTTCCCTTGGAGCGCGGACGGCTCTCATGCGGCAACCATATGCTGATGATCCTCTGAATTATGGTACGGAGGTATTGAGCGACAATCAGATGGATGAATTGTGCAATCTGGCTGCAGAGCATGGCGTGCAGGTGGTTACGCATGCCATTGGGGATGCAGCGATTGCTGCGGTGATAGACAGCTATGAACGCACGATGCAATCGGGCATGAATGTGCTGAGACATGGGCTTATCCATTGCCAAATCACCGATCGGGCTTTACTGGAGCGCATTGCCCGTCTGGGTATTCTGGCGATGGTGCAGCCGATTTTTTTGAACTATGATCTGCATATTGCCGAAGCGAGAGTAGGAGCGCAATTAGCTTCTACTTCATATGCGTTTGCTTCTCTGAAAAGGCTGGGCGCTTTTGTCAGTTTGGGAACGGATGCACCGGTGGAAGCATTCCAGCCATTCCATAATCTGTATTGTGCAGTGGAGCGGAAGGATTTGCGAGGCGAGCCGATAGAGGGCTTTTATCCGATGGAATGCATGAGCTTGGAAGATGCTCTGGATGCATATACATGGGGCAGCGCGCATGCTGAATTTGCGGAAAACTGGAAGGGCCGGTTGCTGCCGGGGTATGTGGCAGATCTGATTGTATTGGATCGGGATATTTTTACACTTCCGCCGGAGGCTCTGCTGGAGGTACAGGTAGAAATGACCGTGGTGGGCGGCAGAATTGTTTATCAAAAGATAGATTGAATAAAATGAGTGGGGAATAAAAGAAATGGAAAACAAGTATGGCAGTTTGCTGGATACGGTTACACTTAGCAATGGAGTGAAAATGCCGCGATTTGGCCTTGGTACGGTGTTTTTGGAGGAACCGATCATTACTTGGGCACTGCAGCAGGGATTCCGCAATGTAGATACGGCAACCGATTATGCGAATGAGGAAGAAATTGGTAAGGCTGTGCGCAATTGTGGATTGGAACGAAGTGAAGTATTTGTGACAACAAAAGTATGGAACAGAAGCCAGGGATATGAAAAAACGTTGCAGGCTTTTGAATTGTCCCGGAAAACGATGGGCCTGGAATATATTGATTTATATCTGATCCACTGGCCCTGCCCGGATTATGATCTGTATATAGATACCTGGAAAGCGATGGAGAAACTTTATAAAGATGGGTATATCCGGGCAATTGGCGTCTCGAACTTTTTCCCGGAATGGATCGAACGCATACGTCAGGAATGCGAGATATTGCCGATGGTCAACCAGGTGGAATATAATCCTTTCTATCAGCAGACGGAAATCCGGGATTATTGCCGGGCTAATGGCATTCAGATGGAGGCCTATTCCCCCATGGCATGCGGTAAAGTGGGAGATAGTTTTATAATACAGCAAATTGCACAAAAATATGGAAAAAATGGCAACCAGATTGCGGCTCGCTTCCTCTATCAGGAAAATATATGCCTCATACCGCGGTCTACAAAAAAAGAACGCCTTTTAAGTAATGCCGATATCTTTGATTTTTGCCTGACACCCGAGGAAATGGAAAGAATCTACAGTTTGAGCAGCCCCTTTGGACGAAAAGGTATGGATCCCTACACGTTCCATGAGTTGAAAAATCTGAAAGATCAGATTGCAGAGCGTGAAGCCAAAGAGAAAGCACTGAAACAACAAAAATAGATTGTGGAAAGACCGCAGAGCAGATTTACAGACCGCACTGCGGTCTGTTTTTTATGGCTTGAAACAGAACAGAAGGAGATATTAGTAAGCAAAAAAAGATGAATAAATGGAACAATAATATATAAAATATTAAAATAGTACGAATATATACGAACGATTATTTTGACAGAAAATTTTCTCTGTGGTACGCTGTGAAAGCGGGTTTTGCTTTATTGAGCAAGCCGAAAACTTTTAATTCGTTTGGAGAGGAGTCAACAATGAAAAAAGTTGCCGTGATCATGGGCAGTGCCAGTGATTTGCCTGTTGTGGAAAAGGCAGTGAAGGTTTTAAAAGAATACGGAGTTCCCTGCGAGGTACACGTATATTCGGCGCATCGTACACCAGAGCAGGCAGGTGCCTTTGCAGCCGGTGCTCGGCAAGCAGGCTTTGGGGTGATCATAGCAGCGGCGGGCAAAGCTGCACATTTGGCCGGTGTCATGGCTGCACATAGCACGCTGCCGGTAATCGGCTTGCCTGTTAAGGCATCGGAACTGGATGGAATGGATGCTTTGCTGGCGACAGTGCAGATGCCTTCCGGCGTACCGGTGGCAACAGTGGCGATTAATGGTGCTGCCAATGCGGCACTGTTAGCAATACAGATGTTGGCGATTGAAGAGGAAACGCTGCAGGTGAAGCTGCAGCAGGCAAAACAGGCGGCTGCCGAACAGGCGCTGGCCAAGGATGCGGAAATAACCGAACTTTATTCGGCAGAAATTTAATTAAATTATATTTATACGAGGTGAGGAGCATGGATAAGAAAGAGCAGCTTTATGAAGGCAAAGCAAAAAAGGTTTTTGCGACTGAGAATCCGGAACTGTATATTGTGGAGTATAAGGATGATGCGACTGCGTTCAATGGCCTGAAAAAGGGAACCATTGCGGGCAAGGGTGTTATCAATAATCGCATGACCAATCTGCTCATGCAGATGCTGGAAAAGAAAGGAATCCCCACGCATTTTGTAGAAGAAATTTCGGATCGGGAAACGATTGTAAAAAAAGTGAGCATCGTACCGCTGGAAGTAATTATCCGTAATATTTCCGCAGGCTCCTTTGCCAAGAATTACGGTGTGGAAGAGGGAATTGTCTTTGAACAGCCTACCATTGAATTCTCCTATAAAAACGATGCCCTGGGAGATCCGCTGATCAACGAATATCATGCAATCGCGCTGAAATTAGCCACCCCTGAAGAAGTGGAGACCATTAAAAAATATGCTTTTGCAGTTAATGAAGCATTGAAAGAATATTTTAAAGCACTCAATATCAATCTGGTGGACTTCAAACTGGAATTTGGTAAACTTTCGGACGGCACTATTGTGCTGGCTGATGAAATTTCTCCGGATACCTGTCGTTTCTGGGACAGCACCACGGGAGAGAAGTTGGATAAAGATCGCTTCAGAAGAGATCTGGGTGGCGTAGAAGATGCTTATCAGGAAGTAATGCGTCGCCTGATGGGTGAGTAATATGCAGAAACTGAAAGAAGAGTGCGGCGTGTTCGGCGTATATGCCGGAGGTGCCGGATGTGATACCAATTTGGCTGATACCTGCTACTATGGTCTGTTTGCATTACAGCATCGCGGACAGGAGAGCTGCGGCATCGTTATCAATGACGACGGGGTATTCCGTTCGTATAAGGATGTGGGGCTGGTAGAGCAGGTATTTAAACCAAGTGCTCTTTCCTATTTGGGGCAGGGAAAACTGGCGGTAGGCCATTGTCGTTATGGTACCACCGGCAGCAGTGATCGCTCCAATAGTCAGCCTATCGTAGTTAATCATATCAAGGGCAGTATGGCGTTGGCGCATAATGGCAATTTGGCCAATTCTTATGAATTGCGGGAGCAACTGGAATTAAACGGCGCTATTTTTCATACGACCAGTGATACGGAAGTCATCTCTTATATTATTACGGGAGAACGCATCCATGTTTCTTCCATCGAGGAAGCGGTAGAGCGAGCAATGGATAAGTTGGATGGAGCTTACTCGCTGGTAATTATGTCGCCCACGAAGCTGATTGCGGTGCGCGATCCGCATGGATTCCGCCCCATCTGTTATGGACAAAGAGAAGACGGTGCTTATGTAGTGGCTTCGGAAAGTTGTGCACTGCAGGCAGTAGGTGCAAAATTTATTCGTGATTTGCGCCCGGGAGAAATTCTGGTATTCGACCAGGATGGTGTGCGCTCTATCACCAGCCATTGCGATCAGGTGGAAAAGAGTTTTTGCGTATTTGAATATATCTATTTTGCACGCCCGGATTCTGTTATTGATGGAAGCTCTGTGCATAATGCCCGTGTGCGGGCAGGTGCCATGCTGGCATTGGAACATCCGGTACAGGCTGATGTTGTCATCGGCGCTCCGGATTCCGGGTTGGATGCTGCCATCGGTTTTGCGCGGCAATCCGGAATTCCTTATGGCATCGGGTTGATTAAAAATAAATATATCGGCCGTACGTTTATTTCTCCGGGGCAAAAATCCAGAGAAGATAAAGTTCGCATTAAATTAAGCGCTGTTTCGGCAACGGTAAAAGACAAACGTGTGGTGCTGGTAGATGACTCTATCGTCCGCGGAACAACACTGGGTAAGGTGGTAAAAATGTTGCGCGATGCAGGGGCTAAGGAAGTGCATATCCGTATTTCTGCACCGCCCTTCCTGTATCCCTGTTATTACGGTACGGATATTGATTCCAGTGAAGCATTGATTGCCTATAAGCATTCGATTCCGGAAATCTGTGAGATTATGGGAGCGGACAGCTTAGGCTATCTGAGTGTACAGGATGTCATGCGTATTGCAGAAAACGGAAACGGCTGTGGCTTCTGCACAGCCTGCTTTGATGGAAATTACCCAACAAAAGTGCCGGCGGTCAAGAAAAAGAACCGCTTTGAACAAAAAATTTCACAGAAAGAGGAAAAATATGAATAGTTACAGCGATACCTATAAAGCGGCAGGTGTAGATATTACTGCCGGGTACAAGGCAGTGGATCTGATGAAGCAGCACATTGACCGCACCATGAACAGCAATGTGTTGACCGGGGGCGGATTTGGCGGCTCTATTGAGTTGGATCTGACTGGAATCTCCAAACCTGTGCTTGTTTCAGGAACAGATGGCGTAGGTACAAAATTGAAACTGGCTTTCCTCATGAACGAGCATAATACCATCGGCATTGATTGTGTGGCTATGTGCGTAAACGATATTCTCTGTCGTGGTGCCAGACCAATCTTTTTCCTGGACTATATTGCCTGCGGCAAGAATGTCCCCGAGCGAATTGCAGATATTGTAGCTGGCGTGGCAGAAGGTTGCGTACAGGCAGGAGCGGCGCTGATTGGCGGTGAGACGGCAGAGATGCCCGGATTTTACCCCGAAGATGAATATGACCTGGCTGGCTTTGCGGTAGGTATTGTAGATAAGGATAGAATGACGGATCGACGCAAGGTAAAACCGGGAGATGTACTGGTAGCAATTCCTTCCAGCGGCGTTCATTCCAATGGTTTTTCACTGGTACGCAAAATATTGGCGGATTCCAATGCGGATCTGAACAGTTATGTACCCGAATTTGGTGCTACATTGGGGAAAACATTACTGACGCCTACCCGTATTTATGCAAAACAGGTCAATGCCCTGATGGAAAAGGTAGAAATTAAATCCATGGCACATATTACCGGCGGCGCGTATTTCGAAAAACTGCCCAGAAGTCTGGCAGACGGTGTCAGCGCTCGAATTGAGAAAGCAGCGATTAAGACGCTTCCCGTTTTTGATTGGCTGGCGAAGACAGGTAACGTTGCCGAGAGAGAGATGTTCAATGTCTTTAATATGGGTATCGGCATGATTCTTACGGTGGATAAGAATGAGGCAGATGCAGCAGTGAATTTCCTGAAAGGGATTGGGGAGGATGCCTATATTGTAGGCGAAACTTTTGCATCTGACGAGGGAACTGTTTTATGCTGAGCCGCATAGCGGTATTTGTTTCCGGCGGCGGTACGAATTTGCAGGCATTGATCGATGCTCAAAAAAGCGGTATCTTGAAAAGCGGGCAAATTGTGTTGGTGGTTGCGGATGCAGCAGATGCTTATGCGCTGACGAGAGCCCGCGAAAATGGAATTCCTACGGAAGTGGTATTGCGCAAAAAGCTGGGCGGACAGGCCGGCTTTGAGCAGGAATTGCTGCGGTTAATGGAAGTATATCAAATTGACTTGATTATACTGGCGGGATTTATGCGCATATTAACGGCAAATTTTACTTCAAAATTTCCGGAGCGTATTATCAATGTGCATCCAGCATTAATTCCTTCTTTTTGCGGCAAAGGGTTTTATGGCCTCAAAGTGCATGAAGCGGCATTGGCTTATGGTGTAAAAGTGACCGGTGCGACGGTGCACTATGTCAATGAAGTGCCGGATGGCGGGAAAATCCTCTTGCAGAAAGCAGTGGAAGTATTGCCGGATGATACGCCCGAGCGGTTGCAGCGGCGTGTCATGGAGCAGGCAGAATGGATTTTGCTGCCTCAGGCGGCGGAAATGGTCTCCAGGAGATTGGCGGAACAAGGAGAAAAAGCATGAAAGTTCTTGTAGTAGGTGGTGGCGGCCGGGAGCATGCCATCATCAAAAAACTCAAAGAAAATAAGAGCATAACGGAAATTTATGCACTGCCCGGCAATGGAGGCATTGCGGCAGATGCGACTTGCGTGGCAATTGGTGCCAAAGATATTGAAAAGATTACAGAATTCGCCCGGGAAAATGCTGTTGATTACGCAGTAGTGGCGCCTGACGATCCGTTGGTACTGGGTGCAGTGGATGCGCTGAATGCAGTAGGGATTCCCTGCTTTGGGCCCAATAAGGCAGCAGCGATTATTGAAGGCAGTAAAGTTTTCTCAAAGAATCTGATGAAAAAATATGGCATTCCCACTGCGGCTTATGCCAGTTTTTCGGATATGCAGAGTGCCTGCGATTATATTGAAGCGCAAGGAGCGCCCATTGTAGTCAAAGCTAATGGGCTTGCTTTGGGCAAAGGCGTTATTTTAGCGCAAACAGTGGAAGAGGCGAAAGAGGCAGTGCGCTCCATGATGGCGGATAAAGTGTTTGGAGAGAGCGGAAGCCAGGTGGTCATCGAAGAGTTTCTCCAGGGGCCGGAAGTATCGGTGCTGGCATTTACCGATGGTACCTGCGTGAAGCCGATGGTATCCAGTATGGATCATAAACGGGCAGGAGATGGAGATACCGGCCTCAATACCGGTGGCATGGGAACGATTGCCCCCAATCCTTTCTATACGCCGGAAATCGCTGAGCAATGCATGCGGGAAATCTTCCTGCCTACGGTTCGTGCTATGCAGCAGGAGGGGCGTGAATTCCGGGGTTGTCTGTATTTTGGTTTGATGCTCACAAAAGATGGTCCGAAAGTGATTGAGTATAACTGCCGCTTTGGGGATCCGGAAACGCAGGTAGTGCTTCCGCTTTTGGAAAGTGACCTGCTTACAGTGATGCAAGCCTGCACCAATGGAACTCTTGCACAGACAGAGGTGCGCTTTAAAGAAGGGTGCGCCTGCTGTGTGGTTATCGCTTCCAAAGGCTATCCGCAAAAATATGAAACCGGATTTCCGATGGTGCTTCCCGACGATGGCCAAGCAGAAATTTACGTAGCTGGGGCAAAACTCGAAGAAGGAGTTCTGCGTACAGCAGGCGGTCGCGTGCTGGGCGTGACGGCGATGGCGCCTACCTTGCAGCAGGCAATAGAAAAGGCCTATGCCAACGTACCCAAGGTACAGTTTGAAAATGCCTATTACAGAAGCGATATCGGCAGAAGAGCGCTTTCTGCCGCACAGACGACGGAGGCGTGATTTATGGTATATCGCATTTATGCAGAAAAGAAGCCGGAACTGGCGCATGAGGCTGCCGGATTGACGGCAGAGCTTCAGACTTTTTTACAGATTGAAGGATTGGAAAGTGTTCGCCTCATCAATCGCTATGATGTGGAACATATTGCCCCAGCCCTGTTTGCGGCTTGCAAGACGACAGTTTTTTCAGAGCCTCAGCAGGATGTGACTTATGAAACGCTGCCGGAAGTGCCGGGCAGCCATGTGTTTGCAGTGGAATATTTGCCCGGGCAATTTGATCAGCGGGCAGATTCTGCGGCGCAGTGTATCCAGATTATTTCTCAGGGAGAGCGCCCGTTGGTACGTACTGCAAAGGTATATATTCTTTGTGGAGATTTGGACCAACAGACGGTTGAAAGAATTAAAAAATATGTCATCAACCCGGTTGAATCCCGGGAAGCGTCGCTGGAACTTCCCAAGACATTGGCAATAGAATATGATCTTCCTACAGAGGTGGCGACCATGGAAGGATTCCTGCAGTTGGATGAAGCAGGGTTGGCTGCCATGATAGCTTCCTATGGCTTGGCCATGGATCTGGATGATATTAAGTTCTGCCAGCAGTATTTTGCAAAAGAACAACGGGAACCGACTATTACAGAAATCCGTATGATTGATACCTATTGGTCGGATCATTGCCGTCATACTACTTTTCTTACAACAATTGACAGTGTTCGTTTTGAGGATGAACTGCTGCAGCAGGCGTATGAACGTTATTTGAAAGCACGGGAAGAATTGGGCAGAACCAAGCCTGTGAACCTGATGGATATTGGAACGTTGGCCGGTCGCTATTTGGGAGCAAAAGGTCTTTTGCCCAAGTTGGATGAATCAGAAGAAATTAACGCCTGCACGGTAAAAATTGAAATCGAAGTGGATGGAGAAAAGCAGCCATGGTTGTTGCTTTTTAAGAACGAAACGCACAATCATCCCACTGAGATTGAGCCTTTTGGCGGTGCGGCGACCTGCATTGGGGGCGCAATCCGAGATCCTCTTTCCGGCAGATCTTATGTCTACGCGGCCATGCGTGTCACTGGCGCAGCAGATCCTTTGCGTCCCATTGAGAAGACGCTGCCCGGGAAGCTGCCGCAGAGGAAGATCGTAACTACTGCCGCTGCGGGATATAGTTCTTATGGCAACCAGATCGGTCTGGCGACCGGACAGGTAGATGAACTTTACCATGATGGGTATGCGGCGAAGCACATGGAAATTGGAGCCGTGTTGGGAGCAGCTCCGGCTGAAAATGTGCGTCGCGAACGGCCGGAAGCAGGAGATGTAGTCATTCTTTTGGGTGGCCGAACCGGACGTGACGGTTGTGGTGGTGCAACAGGTTCTTCCAAATCCCATACGCTGGAATCATTGGAAAGTTGTGGCGCAGAGGTACAGAAAGGAAATGCACCTGAAGAACGAAAATTACAGCGGTTATTCCGCAATAAAGAAGCTTCTCTGTTGATCAAGCGCTGCAACGACTTTGGTGCAGGCGGCGTCTCCGTAGCGATTGGTGAATTGGCAGACGGGTTGCAGATTGACTTGAATGCCGTTCCTAAAAAATATGAAGGATTGGACGGTACGGAGTTGGCAATCAGCGAATCGCAGGAACGCATGGCTGTGGTTGTTGCACCGCAGGATGTGGAGGCCTTCATTCGTTTGGCCAATGCGGAAAATCTGGAAGCAACTAAAGTGGCGGTGGTAACTGAAACACCGCGGTTGGTTATGCGTTGGAACGGCAAGAATATTGTCGATATATCCCGTGAATTCCTGAATTCCAATGGCGCAGAGAAACATATTGAAATTACCCCTGCTGCACCTGAATGCTATGACCGATCAATCCCTGTTGATTTTTCGGAAGGAATGCTGGCGATGGCGGCAGATCTCAATGTCTGTTCCAAACGTGGGCTTTCTGAGCGTTTTGATTCCACGATCGGCGCAGGAAGTGTATTTATGCCGTTTGGAGGCAGCCGGCAGTTGACTCCGATTCAGGCCATGGCGCATAAAATCCCGGTAGAACAGGGTGAGACCGATGCCTGTTCCTTTATGGCATGGGGATATAACCCTATGATCGCGGAAAAGAGCCCTTACCATGGAGCGTATCTGGCTGTGGTGGAATCTGTGTCCAAGTTGATTGCCGCCGGTGCATCTTTTGAAGAAACTTACCTGACTTTCCAGGAATATTTTGAAAAACCGATGAAAGATGGCAAACGTTGGGGAAAACCGCTGGCAGCCTTGCTGGGTGCTTTCCAGGCACAGCTGGATTTGGGCATTGCGGCGATCGGCGGCAAGGATTCCATGAGCGGCAGCTTCGAACAGCTGGATGTGCCGCCGACTCTGGTTTCTTTTGCGGTGACAATGGGAAAGACAGGGGAAGCTGTGCCCAATCACTTCAAAAAAGCCGGCAGTAAAGTGGTGCTGCTTAGCCCTGAATATGACGAAAACGGTTTGCCCAGAGCGGAATCGCTGATTGCTCTTTATGAGAAGGTGCACATGCTGTTGAGCTCTGGTCGTGCAATCACGGCTTATACACCTGCCTATGGCGGTATAGCAGAAGCGCTGATGAAAATGAGCTTTGGCGAAGAGCTTGGTTTTGCAGTGGCAGAAGGAATTACGCTGGAACAACTGTTTGGCTATCGTTATGGCAGCTTTGTGCTGGAAATGGCGGAAGAGATGCCAGAGGGTCTGCTGCTGGGCGAGACGACGGCAGAAAAAGTATTTACTTACTTGGGGGAGAAAGTCGATACAGAGCAGCTTTTACAGGTCTATGAGGGTAAGTTGGAACCTGTTTATGCATGCAACATTCGGGAAACAGGTAAGATGCCGCTGGTAAATGGGGATTGTGCAGCAAAGCGGAATTTCCATGCAAACGGCAGCATAGCAAAGCCGCGTGTGCTGATTCCTGTGTTCCCGGGAACGAACTGTGAGTACGATACGGCCAAGGCTTGGCGCAAAGCAGGTGCAGAGGCAGATATTTTTGTCATTAACAACCTGAGCGCAGAGGCGATCAGAGAATCTGCAGAGACATTTGCAAAAAAGGTGGAACAGGCACAGATTGTGTTTATTCCGGGCGGTTTCTCGGGCGGCGATGAGCCAGATGGAAGCGGTAAATTTATTACTGCATTTTTCCGAAATGGTGCCGTCAGTGAAGCGGTGAGCAGATTGCTGGAGCAGCGGGATGGCCTGATGGCAGGCATTTGCAATGGTTTTCAGGCTCTGATTAAGTTGGGCTTGGTACCGTATGGAAAAATTGTAGAGGCAACAGCGGATGCGCCGACTCTGACCTATAATACCATTGGGCGGCATCAGTCGCGGTTGGTCAACACCCGCGTAGCTTCCAATTGCTCTCCCTGGTTAATGGAAACACAGGTGGGAGAAATCTACACTGTGCCGATTTCCCATGGCGAAGGCAAATTTATCGCTACACAGGAAACGATTGAGCAGCTGGCGCATAACGGGCAAATTATTACTCAGTATGTGGATGCTCAGGGAAAGCCGACATATGACATACGGTATAATCCCAATGGCTCCTATGCCGCCATTGAAGGGATTATTTCTCCGGATGGCAGAGTACTGGGTAAAATGGGACATTCCGAACGTGTGGGCGCGGGGTTATACCGCAATGTGCCCGGACGTTATGAAATGGGACTCTTCCGTTCTGCAGTCAAATATTTTAAATAAAGATAAATCAAAAAGGGCGGCAGAATGCTGCCCTTTTTGCTGAATTTTACTTGCCGCGCATAGAGGTGCATGCTATAATAAATAACAATTAAAATTCCGTGAGGGAGTAGCTTGCGGCAAAGCCGTTGAAATATCAACATACTGATTTTTATCTGGTATTTCACAAAGTAGCGAGACTCATGGGCAAAAGTATGTTGAAAAACGATATTTTTGCCCATGGGTTTTTTTATGGGTCAAGGAGGAAAGAGAACGTGGATATTTGGACGTTGCTGATATTGGCAATCGGGGTTTCAATGGATGCTTTTGCAGTTTCTATTTGTAAAGGCCTGGCCATGAAACAGATCAAATTCAAACATATGCTGATTGTCGGGCTGTGGTTTGGAGGATTCCAGGCACTGATGCCGTTGATTGGCTATTTTCTGGGGATTCAGTTTGAAACGTATATTACGGCTTATGACCACTGGATTGCTTTTATTTTATTGGCGCTTATCGGTGGTAATATGATTAAGGAAGCATTATCCAATGAGGAAGAAACGGCAGATGCATCGCTGGCAGTAAAAATTATGCTGGTATTGGCCATTGCCACCAGCATCGATGCCCTGGCATTGGGTGTTACATTTGCATTTTTGCAGGTGAATATTTGGGAGGCTGTCAGTTTTATCGGTGTAGTTACTTTTCTTTTTTCGGTGGCAGGCCTGAAAATCGGCAATGTGTTCGGTACTAAATATAAATCGAAAGCGGAATTTGTCGGTGGAGTGATCTTGATCTTGCTGGGCATCAAAATACTCCTGGAGCATTTGGGAATATTGTGATCCATTGAGTTATTGCCTGACACAGTAGGATAATAGCTATATGGAAGTTCACGGAACTGATAGGTACGGGCAATCAAAGACAGATATCTGCTGTTGGCAGAATCTGAAAAAGCGAAGCATGGGATGGCTTCGCTTTTTTATATAAAGTAAAGAATGATTTAAAACAAGGTGATGGAACGCCCTTTGGTACGGAGTTTCCCCTGCTCGTTAAGGCGTCGGATTTCCCGCATCATAGCACTGCGATCGGTACACAGATAGTCGGCTAAAGCGCTCAGAGAAAGCGAAAGCGTATAACTGCGGGATTTATGCTGCAAAGCTTCATATTCAAAATAGGTCATCAATTTACGTTGTAAAGTGCGCTGGCTTAGAATATGGATGTGCATGGAGAGCATCTGTGCTTTACAGGCAGTCATATGAAAAAGATTATTGATCAATTGACTGTGGTGTGCACAGGCCTTGCTGCAGGGTTTGACCAGATGATCATAGCTGAGAAACATGGCTTGGCAGGGTGTGATAGCCTGCACGGTAAATTCCTGATCTTCCAGAGGAAGAGAAAAAACTTCTCCAAAGACATCATCTGTGCTGAGCTGTTCCAGAATGCTGTATTTCCCATCGGCATCGGTATAGGTCAGATGCGCCGTCCCGGAAAGCAGAATGCCGATGCGTTCCAGATGCTCTGAGAAAGTCATAATATACTCTCCGGCTTCAAAAGATTGTGTAACCGGTTGAAAACACTGCAGCATGCGGTTCCACTCGGAAGTACTGATGTTGGAAAAAATACTGTTTTTACACATGAGATTCTCCTCTTTGCCAAAAGATTAGTTCCAGTATATCTTTAAAAAGTTGCAATTGCAACAGAAATATGTTAAAAATTTGCTATAATAGAAAAATAAGCAGGAATTGGCTGCGCTTCGTAGAATAATAAAAAGTGGAATTACAAGATGATTATAAGATAACAGGGAGGTACTGCAATGCATTGCATTCGAAAAGTTTCGGATAACTTGTATTGGGTAGGAGCCAGCGATCGGCGGCTGGCGCTTTTTGAAAATATTTATCCGATTCCTCAGGGAGTTTCCTATAATGCCTATGTGCTGCTGGATGAAAAAACGGTATTGTTGGATACGGTAGATAAGGCAGTCAGCGAGCAGTTTTTTGAAAATCTGCAGGCGGCATTGGCTGGAAGAGAACTGGATTATGTTATCGTCAACCATATGGAACCGGATCATTGTGCAACGCTGCAAGAAGTGGTATGCCGTTATCCGAATGTGCAGATTGTCTGCAACCAGAAAATCGCAACGATGATCCGACAGTTTTTCTCTTTTGAAACAGAGGGACGGATTAAGCTGGTAAAGGAGGGCGACACATTACAAACAGGCTCTCATACCTTTACCTTCGTTATGGCTCCGATGGTGCACTGGCCGGAAGTAATGGTGACGTATGAAATAACGGAGAAAATACTTTTTTCGGCAGATGCATTTGGCACATTTGGCGCGCTCAATGGCCCGCTGTTTGCGGATCAGGTAGATTTTGATCGCGATTTTTTGCCGGAAGCCAGAAGATACTATACCAATATTGTGGGAAAATACGGTCCGCAGGTCCAGGCACTTTTGAAAAAGGCAGCCGGGCTGGAAATTGAGATGATTTGCCCGTTGCACGGATATATTTGGCGGAGCGGAATGGATGAATTGATAGAGAAATATGATCGCTGGAGCCGCTATATGCCGGAAGAAGAGGGCGTATTGATCGTCTATGCTTCCATTTACGGGCATACGGAAAATGCAGCGAATATTTTGGCGGCAAAGCTTTCCGAGCAGGGTATACAGCGAATTGCCATGTATGATGCTTCGGTCACGCATCCATCCTATATTCTGGCAGAAGCTTTCCGTTACAGTCATATTGTACTGGCCAGCGCTACTTATAATGCAGGGATTTTTACGCCTATGGAGACACTGCTGCTGGATTTAAAGGCGCATAATTTGCAGAACCGCACAGTGGCTATTATCGAGAACGGTTCCTGGGCACCGACAGCAGGGAAATTGATGGCAGAACATGTGGCCGGCATGAAGAATATGACATTGCTGGAGCAAAAGATTAGCCTGCGCTCTTCGGTGAAGCAGGAGCAATTGGAACAATTGGAAAATTTAGCTGTAATATTGGCTGCTTCTTTGCGAAAGCCGGAATTGCGGCCACAGGCAGTGGGCGAAGTGCAGGATAATGCAATGTATAAATTCAGCTATGGCTTATTTGTGTTATCGGCACGGGAGGAGGATTTTGATAATGGATGCATTATCAATACTGCCATTCAGATTACGGATGTTCCGAAGCGCATTGCTTTTGCTGTTAATAAAGGAAATCGAACACATGATATGGTGTTGAAAACGGGAGAGTTCAACCTCTCCATGCTTTCGACTTCGGCACCGTTCAAGCTGTTCCAACATTTTGGATTCCAGAGTGGTCGGGATACAGATAAGTTTACGGAATTTAAACATAAGCAGCGCAGTAAAAACGGGCTTTGCTATCTCGATAAATATACAAATGCTTTTCTCTCCGGAAAAGTTATTGGCTCAATCGACTATGGAACGCATACGCTGTTTGTGGCAGATGTTACAGAAGCAAAAGTGCTTTCAGAGGAAGAATCGGTGACGTATGCTTACTATTTTCAGCATATCAAACCTTCCCCTAAGGTAGAAAAACAGGTAAAAGGGTTTGTATGCAAAATCTGCGGCTATGTATATGAAGGGGATGCGCTTCCAGAAGGGTATTTGTGTCCGCTCTGCAAGCATGATGCTTCCTATTTTGAACCGATTCAGGTATAATGGCAACGACTACTAATATTAAAATAAAGGAGTATTGATGAAGATGAAACAAGAGTTTTATATTTGCAAACATTGCGGTAATTTGATTGCAATGGTGGAAAACAAGGGTGTTCCTGTAAAGTGCTGTGGAGAGAATATGCAGAAACTGGAAGCAAACACAACAGATGCAGCGCAGGAAAAGCATGTACCGGTGATTCAGGTGGAAGGCAACCTGGTTACAGTCAGCGTCGGCTCTGCCGCCCATCCCATGACTGAAGAGCATCTGATTTCCTGGATTTCTTTGCAGACAAAGCAGGGGAACCAGAGAAAAGCTCTGTGCGCCGGCCAGGACCCCAAAGTAGAGTTTATGATTTGCGATGGAGATGAAGTGGTAGCAGCTTATGCTTACTGCAATCTTCACGGCCTTTGGAAAGCAGAGTTTTAACAGGGAATCAAAAGAAAGGAACGGCTTATGCCGTTCCTTTTTTGATTCTTCCCGAGAAAGCAAAGTTTTATTTACATCTGCATGCGATATAACGCTGCATAAAGTCCGTCTTTCTCCAATAAAGTATGGTGATCCCCCTGTTCTGTAATTCCCTGTTCATCCAGCACAAAGATTTGATCGGCATGGCGAATAGTCGGCAGGCGATGGGCGATAATCAGAGTCGTACGTCCTTTGCGCAGGGATTCCAGCGTTTGACGCACCTCCTGCTCACTATGATAATCGAGGGCACTGGTTGCTTCGTCTAAAATGAGTATCGGAGCATTTTTTAAAAATGCACGTGCAATTTCGATTCGTTGCCGCTGACCGCCGGAGAGGCGGATGCCTTTGGGGCCTACCTGCGTTTCATAACCTTGCGGCAGACTTTGTATAAATGCATCGGCATTTGCTTTATGGGCAGCAGCACAAATTTCGGCGTTGGAAGCATTAGGATTGCCGAATCGGATATTTTCGGCGATTGTGCCGTCAAACAGATAAGTATCCTGGCGAACGACAGCGATTTGTGAACGCAGGCTGGATAGTGTGAGCTGCGAAATATCATGGCCGTCCAGCAAAATACGCCCTTCCTGAGGTTGATAAAAACGGGAAATGAGCGCGCAGATAGTTGTCTTACCGATGCCGGAAGGGCCGGTGAAGGCAACTGTTTGTCCGGGTTGTATGGTAAAGCTCAGCCGGTGCAGGATATCCGGATCCTGTGGGTGATAGCGAAAACTTACTTCCTCAAAACGAATTGCTCCCTGCGTAGAATGCAGAGTGATGGCATTTGGCAGATCCTGAATTTCCGGTGGAGTTTCCAAAATATCCATAAAGCGATCGAATCCTGCCAAACCTGCCTGTAATTGCTCTGTCATCCAGGCCAGTTTCTGAATTGGCTCGGTAAGATAACCAAGATATAGCAGAAAGGTCAATAAGTCGGCAGTAAGCAGATTGCCATGGGCAATTCCTATGCTGCCGGCCAACAGAGTGACGATAAACATCAGACGGGAGAGCAGGAGCAGTGCCTGCGTGGGGTAGGTCTCTTCCAAATAGACTTGCTTGCGGCTTTTTAAAAAAAGATTGGCTCTGCTTGCAAATTTTTGTTGGATTTGCGGTTCTGCACAATAGGCCTGTACGGTTCGTATGCCGGCAAGCGCATCTTCTGCCTGTTCATTGACGGAACTGATATTTTGCTGATTTTGTGCGGAAACGCGGCGGATACGGCGGCTGCAAAAGATTGTGACAATCAGCATGGGCGGAATAAAGCAATAAAGCAATAAGGCGAGGCGAGCATTGAGAAAAAATAAAATGGCGGAAGCCCCGAAAAAGCGAAGCCCATTGACAATATAATCCTCCGGCCCATGATGATACAGCTCTGCCAGGTTAAGTAAATCGTGCGTCAATGCCGACATGATTCCACCGATGGGATGTGTATCGTAATAAGAGAAGGAAAGCGTTTGCAGATGACTAAAAAGTTCTTTCCGCATATCGTTTTCCATGCGAGCCCCCAAAGCATGCCCTGCATAGTCAAAATAAAAACTGCAGGAAAATTCAATTAAGATAATCAGCAGCAAAAGACAGAGGGCGCGCCCTAATCCATTTAAACTTCCGGCAGAAAATTGCAGGACGATGGTTCTGGCGATTAGTGGAAAAAGTAAGGCGGCTGCTGAAGAAATCAACGCACAAGCAAGCACGGAAAACAATTGCCAGGGATATGGATGATAATAGGAAAAAAATTTTCGGATACGTGGATGTTTCAAAAGAGAGCCTCGTTTCGAATGATTGCTAAAATGCTTAGCGGAATTTGCGCAGTAACGTATGGATCAGAATGCGCAGCCCGGGGCGCAGGGATTGTTTGTAAAGAAATTCCTGGCGCGTATGTGCACCTTTGCCCAGGTAAGCACCAAAACAGACAGCGGGGATTCCCAGAGAAAGCGGAATATTGCAATCGGTGGAGCCGCTGGAGAGAGTTGGGGCTTTGCCTGTTTCTCGGACGATGATAGAGGAAATTTCTCCTATGAGGCGATTCATATGGGCGGGATCCACCGCACCCATGGAAGGTCGGCTGCCCAACAACTGCAGCGACAGGTCGAAACGACGGCCAAAGTCGGAAAAAAGCTTTAATACATCCTGCTTGATACCAGACAGCCCCTCGATACGGTCGGAACGGAATTCAAAGAGCATGTGCGCTTCCTGAGCGATGGTATTGACAGAGGTACCGCCTGTAATAGTACCTACGTTGTAAGTGGTTTGCCCTGGGTACTTTTTGGCATCGATGGTATAGAGGCGGCAGATTAACTCTGCCATGGCGGCGATGGCATTGGAATTGCCGAAATTTCCATAAGAGTGCCCGCCTTCTGTTTTGATACATACGTCATAGCGCTCAGAACCGACTGCTACAGTGGTGAGCGAGGTATAACTGCCGTCAAAAGAAATAAATTCATGGACTTTGCCCTGATACTGCTCCATGATAGCGCGGCAGCCCTTGAGGTTCCCCAAACCTTCTTCGCAGGAATTAAAGACAAATACGACATTTGTCTGAGGGCGCAGCTGCTGTTCGGCTAAATATTGTATGCCCATCATTAAAGCTGCAACATTGGCTGTATCATCGCCGATACCGGGACCTGCCAATATTTCGTCTGTTTCCTGTACCGGTAGTGGCTGCTCATCGGGAAAGACAGTATCCGTATGTGCCAGGAATAAATCGATCTGATGCGGCTCTGCTTCACAGAAGCATTCGCAAATTACATTGGTTGCCTCGTCAATACGAGTGCACATCGGAAATCCGGTACGTGCCTGAAGGGCATCGAGCCAATCCTTAATATATGCGGCTTTTTTTTGCTCTTTGTGAGAGGGAGCGGGGATTTTGGTGAGCGTTTTGATAAGCTCCGTATAAGCAGGAAAAATGCGGTCGAGGTAAGATTCCATGGTATATACTCCTTCCTGAATTTGCCTTTATCATAGCATAAATGGTAAAAAATAAAAACTCCCGGGAAGGGAGTAAAAGCACATTTCCGGCTTGAAAAAGAGCAAATGAATCCAAGCGGAAGGCATGGACAGGTGCGATTCGATTTAAATTCCTGTATGGATGATATGAGTGCTGTGAGAAATTTACCAGCTGGGTGGCAATTGCAGCATGGGAAGCTTGACCGGATGCGGAAATTCCTGCCCGAATGTTTCCACGCATACGCTTTGAATCAGAATCGGCTCAATAGGGGAATTGATTTGCACTTCGGGGCATTCCGGGTAAGGAACAGGGCGTACGGGAACGTTTCCCCATCGGAGTACTTCATCCAAACCTTCGAGAATAACGCCGAATGCGGGATAATGTCCATCCAGTTTTTCAAAATAGTCCAAAGGAAAAAAGAACTCTCCGCCGGCAATGCCCTGCGGATATCCCCCCATTGCGATAACCCCCGGTTCTACACGCAACTGATTGGGAAATCCACAGCAACGGGATTCGTTGGCGATCAGATATTTACATTGTTCCTTTCCAAAAGCGGTATAACTGACATCTACAACATAGCCGGGAACGATACGGGAAATGGGATAGTGATCGAAACAACCTGAATTTGCCAGATAAATAAAGCTGGCTACCGTGTTGGGTGCCTGGTCAGGGCGCAATTCAATGCGAATGCGGCGGCCGTTTTCCATAGAAATGGTAGCGATCGGATATTGCATAGAGGAAAACCCCTTTCTGTAAAAATCGAAAATAGAAATAAACGACAAATTTATTACTTTGTTTTCTGTAATCAGTATACCCGGCAAAAAAATATTGTGCAAGTGGAAGAGGGTGAGTTGGGAATCATGTAAAAATGCAATTGAGCAGTGAAAAAAAGTCTGCTATAATAACAAAAGCGATTCAAGGAGTGTAATAAGGCATGCGGATGCGAAAGAAACCCTATGCACGCCCGGAGTTGGAGGCGTGCCCTTTTTTTGTTCAGAGTCCCTGTATTTATCGAGGAAAATGGCGGGAACAATTTGCAGACCCGGAGGCACCTCTATATTTGGAGCTGGGGTGCGGGAAAGGTGGTTTTATGGCGCAGCTGGCGTTGAGAGAACCGCAGCATAATTTTCTGGCCATAGACATTAAGGATGAAGTATTGATTGTGGCAAAACGCAATATCGAAGCGGCGTTTGCGCCGCAGCAGCCTGATAATGTGCGCATTATGAGCTGGAATATTGAACGCCTGGATGCCATGCTTGCAAAAGAAGATGGCATAGATGGCATTTATATCAATTTCTGTAATCCATGGCCAAAATCAAAACACAGAAAACATCGCCTGACGTATCCGCGGCAATTGGCGATTTATGCGGCACTTATGCGACCGGAGGCAAAGCTGTATTTTAAAACAGACGATGATGATCTGTTTTATGATACACAAAATTACCTGCAGGAAGCAGGGTGGGATATTCTGTTTTTAAGCGATGACTTTTCTCAAAAAAGTTTTGCCGGCAATATCCAGACAGAGCATGAAAAAATGTTTCTGGATGTGGGAAAGACCATCAAAGGGCTGGTTGCGGCTCCGCATCCGGGAAAGGAGTTGGAATCATGCAATCGTTGATTGGATTCAGCGGATTGCTGCTGGTGCTGTTGATCGTTTCCGGATTGGGGACGGCAATTGGTACGATTTTGCAGAAAAAGGTCATCTGGGTTCCCAGCTTGGTGATGCTGCTGCTCTCCTGTGCTGCTTCTGGACTGTTGCTGATTCTGATCGGACAGATTTCCTGAGCAGAAAACGATCAAAAGCGATGCTTTTTGCCATAGGGAGCCCGAATATCGCTTTGCTTCAGGATATAGTCGGTGCTGGTCTTATAGAAATGCGCCAATTTGATGACATAGAGGGTTGGAATTTCCCGTTTCCCGGTTTCATAGGTGCTGTATACGCGCTGGTCAATGCCCAGAGAAACAACAATCTCTTTCTGTACACAATCACCGTCTTCCCGTAAATCTTTCAGCCTAGGATAATACATATAGTCGACTTCCATATAGTACTTATAGCTAACCATATGCTACCATCGTTTGGCAGTAGTTATTTTACTATCGAAATATAGTAAAATAGTATTGGCAAAGGGATGAAACTTTATATGTTCCGGAAAAATTAAAAGGAGTGCCGTAGAGCACTCCTTTTTTGCCTGCTTTAGCAGAACTGAAGAATGTAGTCGTGCAGATTGCCGTAAGTGACACGGTAGATTTCCTCTTGAGAATAACCGGATTGTTCCAATGCCCGGGCGATCTTTTGCAGTGCAGAGGGATTGGGGAGTCCTTCCGGGCAGGCACCGATACCGTCAAAGTCACTTCCGATGCAGGCAGCACGTATTCCGCCTACTTCCATAATATGCTCAAGATGTGCGATCACATCTTCAAGGCAAGCGGAGGGTTGGTCGGTGAGATGTTCGCCACAGAAATTAACGCCGATCACGCCGCCCATCTGTGCGATTTCCCGAATGTGATCGTCGCTCAGGCAACGGGTATGGCGGCGTAATGCCCGAGCGTTGGAATGGGAAGCAAAGATCGGTTGATTACTCAATCTGAGCAGATCCTCTATGCCAGCATCGTTGAGATGGGAGACATCGATAGCTATGCCCAAAGCATCCATCTCGCGGACAGCTTCCCGCCCAAAGGCCGTGAGGCCGCCGGCATCTGATTCTGTGCCTGGATGAGCGAGCGCATTGGGGTAGTTCCAGGTTACTGTCAACGCACGCACTCCTAAGTCATAAAATTGATGCAGCGTTTCCAAATCCTCTCCGATTGCCTCTCCGCCTTCTATGGTCAGAACGGTGGCAATCTCTTCGCCGAGAGGATCGAAGTTTGTTTCAAGAGGACGGAAAACGGGATGCTTTTTCAACATGGCCTGATAATCGGCAGCCATGCTCAGGCATTGTTCTTTCGCACTTTGCGGCAGGCGCATATTTGGCCACATGGCAAAAAACTGAAGCTTAACATTGCCCTGCCGGAGATAAGGCAGAGCAATATGCTGCCCGGGTACCGGATCAGCAATATCAAACTGTCGGGACTGAATGAAAGCGAGAAAATCGCAATGCCCATCGGCAAAAGGGTAGAGTTTCATAAAGAGACCTCCTGAAAAATTACAAGGCGAGTAAATTAACAAGCTTCCGGTATACGGATACAGATCAGATAAAATAGTAATTGGTATCCCATTCCGGAATATAGGGATGATGGCGCAGGAAAATTTGATAATCGGGGCGGATACTGTGCACCAGTAAAGGCAGAGAAAATAGATCCTCACTGCGGTGATAAGCGGAAACTAATAGCTTTGGTTTGTATTTGGCAATACTCTTTTGAGCACCTAATAGCGCGTTTGCCTCCTGACCTTCTACATCCAGCTTGATATAGCTGACAGGAGCTCCGTCCAATAAAGCATCCAACGGATAGGCCGGGAGCATCCGCCCATGCCCGACTGCAGAGTTTCGCCCTCCTTTGGCACTGAAAGAAACAAACTGTGGCCTGGCATCGCAGCAGGCATTCCATAAACTGGTTCGCTCCAGATGGGCAGTATTGACCAACAGTTTGCGAAAAGTGCGAAAATCCGGTTCCATACCATAGATGCGGCGGTAATGCGGGCAAAGGCGGGCAAATTGCAGAATGGTATCTCCGTTATATGCACCCAAATCCGCATAAATTTCACCCGGCTGCAGCGCAAAAAAAGTCTCAAATACCTGCTGCTGCGGTGTTTCACAAGCTAAAAGATGCTGCAATTTTCCGGTAATTTTATAAGCAATCATCTCCCGGAAAGTTTTGCGGGAGGATTCATCTGCTAACAGAGAGTAGACGCGAAGCAGTTCTTCCCGATGCGCTGCAGCATAAGTCGGGGTAAAAAAGTCTTCTCCAAATAGGGGTAATGCAGGTGCATAAGTCTCCTGCTCGGCTGCAATGCGGCGCATATTGGCCATGACATCCGGTAAGCTACTGCCAAAAGCAATCAGTACCAGCATTTCGGGGCAGGCAGCTTTGGCTTCTTCATAGGAACAGACGGTATAACCATGAAAATTCTGATGGCGCACGAAGTCGTCGCTGGCGAAGACGCCACGCGCCCGCATACCAAGCTGCTCCAGCCGATATAGGATGCGGTCGGCTCCGTTGCCCATGCCGTAAAGGAAGATTGGTTTTTTGACGGTGGACAGATAAAGCCAGAGATCGGTGTATTCCATGAGAGCCTCCATTCCATGATATGCAGTTATTATATCATACCTTGCGAAAGTTTACAGAGATGGACGAAAAAGATATAATGAAGATATCTTTGAAAGTGAGGAAAAACAATGCGTTTTTTGCATGTGTCGGATTTGCATATTGGTAAAAGAATTTATAATGTGGATTTACTGGAGGATCAAAACTGTATTCTGCAGCAGATTTGCCACATGGCAGAGGAGTATGCCTGTGATGGCTTGCTGATCGCGGGAGATATTTATGATAAGGCACAACCGTCTGCACAGGCAATTGCAGCGGCTGATGCTTTTTTTACGCAACTGGCCCGGCAGAATACGGCGGTCTATCTGATCAGTGGAAATCATGATAATCCGGCACAGATTTCCTATTGTGCCTCTATTTTACGAAAAGGAGGCATTTATGCGGCAGAAGCTTTTGACGGCCATTTGCAGAAAATAGAGTTGCAGGATGATAATGGCCCACTGGATTTATATTTGCTGCCGTTTATCCGGCCGGTGCATGTGCGGCGGTTTTTCCCTGACTCGCAGATTAAAACTTATGAGGATGCTGTGCGTACGGTGCTGCAAAATACACCGTTGACAGAGGGCCGGCGCAGCGTTCTGATAGCGCATCAATATGTAGCGGGTGCGGCAACCTGTGAATCAGAAGAATTGAGCGTTGGCGGATTGGAACAGATTCCGGCAGAGCTGCTGCGGAATTTCTGTTATACGGCATTGGGGCATCTGCATAGCCCACAGGTATTGTTGAAAGGAAAAGTCAGATACAGTGGCTCTATTCTCAAATATTCTTTTGATGAATCGACTCAGCAAAAAGGGGCGCTTCTGGTAGAAATTGATGGAGAAGGGCAGATAAAGGTGGAAAAGCTGCCTTTTGTACCGCTGAGGGATTTGCGTGAAATAGAAGGGGAATTAGCTTCTTTGTTGCAGCTTCCTTACAGCGAGGATTATATTCAGGCAACTTTGACAGATGATGTAATGCCACTGGATGCCAGGGGTGCATTGCGCATCAATTTTCCCAATTTGCTGCACCTGAAAATAAAAAATGCGCGTACCGGTCAGGGAGATATCGAGCTACAGATTGAGCAGGTGGAAGAAAAAACACCATTGGAGCATTTTTGCGAGTTCTATGCAGCACAGAATAACGGAATAGCGCCGGATGCACAGCGCCTGGCATTGATGCGGCAGGCACTGCAGGAAGCGGAGGAACAATTATGAAACCGGTTTTTCTTAAAATCAGCGCTTTCGGGCCTTATGGAGGAGAAGAATATCTGGATTTTACGCGCCTGGGTGAATCAGGGGTCTTTTTGATTGCCGGCGATACCGGAGCCGGAAAGACGACTATTTTTGATGCAATTGCTTTTGCTCTGTTTGGCAATGCCAGCGGAGGCAAAGAGCGTAAAAGTGCACGCACGCTGCGCAGCGATTTTGCACAATCCGCTACACCTACCTATGTGGAATTTTGTTTCACGCATCAGGGCAGAGAGTATATCATACGCCGCAACCCTGATTATCTGCGCCCCGGAAAACGCAACGACAAAATGGTGGAAGAAAAACATGATGCCTGCCTTTTGGACGTAGAGAGCGGCGAAAGTTGGAATGGGCCCGCAAAGGCTTCGCAAAAGGTGCAGGAACTGTTGGGATTGGATGAAACACAGTTTGCTCAAACAGTGATGATTGCGCAGGGAGATTTTCGCAGGATACTATATGCGGATAGTGCGGAGCGGACGCGGATTTTCCGGCGCATTTTCAATACCGAACTTTATAGCCGGTGGAGTGAACAGGTGCAAAAGCACTGTCAGCAGGCAAAGCAGACATGCGATGAGACGGTGCATTTGTATGAACAGCTGGCTGCTCAGATACAAATGGAGGAAAAAGACGCCTTTGCTGCACAGATGTTATCGCTTGCACAAAGCGCCGGGCGAGCACAGGAGTTGACAGAGGCGTTAGCGGCACAGAATGCGTTGGATGAACAAAAGCATATCGCACAGAAACAACAGTTACAGGAAGCGGAACGGATACTGAGTGACAACACAGCTCGTCTGGCTGAGGCAGAAACGCGAAATACCGGGGTGGATTTGCTGAGACGGGAAAAGGAGCATCACCAGGCTTTGCTGGAGCAGCAGCCGGAGATGCAAAAAGAAGCGGAGCGATTGCTTCGAGCTGAAAATGCCGGATTGGTGCAGCCTTATGCGTGGCGTGTACAGCAGGAACGCATACGGGCCGAACAGGCGGAGCAGACCTTGCTGCGGCTGACAGATATACAGCCACAGAAGGAAGAAGCCTTGCGACAGGCTTCGGAGCAGCTGGCGCAGGCAAAGGCCCGGCAGGCTTCCATGCAGACACAGCAGGAACGGCTGCATAAAATACAGCAGGCGATTCCTCTGATGGAGCAGGGAGGAAGGATTCATGCGCGCTGGCAAAAGGAGCAACAGGCGGCGGCACAGGCAATTGTGCGCAAGGAGGAAGCGGCTTTGCAGTATCAGCAGCTGAACAGTGCGTTTTTATCGGCTCAGGCGGGCTTGATGGCTGCACGATTGCAACAGGGTGTCCCTTGCCCGGTATGCGGATCTCTGCAGCATCCTGCGCCCGCAAAACTGCCAAAACAAACACCGTCGGAAGAAGAGGTACGTACGGCAGAACAAGATCGGATCCGGACAGAACAGGATGCCATGGAAGCTTCCCTTGCATCCGGCCGTGCTTTGGCAGAGTTGCAGCAAATCTGCCAACAGTTGGAACAATTGACAGAGGCGCGGTTGGAACCGGAAAAACTGGAGGCTTATGGAAAGACCTATATTCGCAAAAGAGAACAACTGCAGCGAGAAATCGAACAGGCGCAGAAGCAATTGGAACAGGCAGAGATGGAACAACAGACATTACAATTGGCTGTTCAGGATGGCAAGGCTCGCCTGCAGGAAGCACAACTGGCTGTTCAGTCAGCCGATTGTGAGGTGAAAAACAGCGAACAGATATTTTTGCAGCAACGGATAAAATGTGGTTTTGAAGATGATCAAACCTACCAGGCTGCTTTGATGGAACAAAGAGAACAGCAGGTTTTGAGAAACCGGCAGCAACAATATGAAAAAGAACTTTTTGCCTGCTGCCAGGCAGTGGAACGGCTGCAGAAGCAATGGGGAGAGGCACAGGAGGAGGATCTGACAGCACTCTCCCGTCAGGTACAGGAGCGGCGTCAGCAAATTGAGATTCTGCAGGCAGCGGAACGAAGGATAGATGTAAAGCTACAGACTAACCGGCGGATTCAAAAACAGTTGGAAATATGCGCCAAAAAGTGTGCGGAGTCAGCACAATGCTATGGTTTGTGGGAGGATTTGCGCCGCACTATGCAAGGGGCAGTGCCCGGGGCACGCCGCATCTCTCTTGAAACCTATGTATTGCAATTTTATTTCAGGCGGGTGATAGCGGCAGCCAATATACGCCTGAAGCAGATGAGCCGCGGGCGATATTTGCTCAGACAGCAACAGAGCCAGACAGATGGGCGGGTACGCACAGGGTTGGATCTGGATGTAATGGATGCAGATACGGGCAAAGTGCGGGATGTCAAGACGCTTTCAGGCGGAGAATCCTTTCTGGCATCACTTAGCCTTGCTTTGGGCTTTGCAGATGTCGTACAAAATGGAAGCGGAGGTGTGCGCCTGGATACGCTGTTTATCGATGAGGGATTTGGCACGTTGGATGAACAGACACTGCACGCAGCAATGCAGGCACTGTCAGAACTTGCTGGCAGCAGCAGGCTGGTGGGGATTATCTCTCATGTAGGTGTATTACGGGAGTCTATTGAAAAACAGGTTCTGGTTCATAAATCTCCTGATGGCAGTTCTATAGAGATTGTCGGATAAAAATAACGAAATATTTCCCTTTATTTTTCTAAATAGTTCGAATATATGACAAAATTTGTTCAAATGTTGTTTACAAATTTTGCAGTTCGTTATATGATTTGAAGGTAAATTTCCATTTTCTATAGGAGGATAAGTCATGAAAAAAATCGTTTGCCTGATGTTGGCAATCGCAATGGTTTTCTCTTTTGCTGCATGCAAAAAAGACGAAGCCGGATCTGAAACGAGCTCTGTTGCACAGGGATCATCCGAAGTGGCAGGTGTAGCAGTGGAAGATCTGAAAGTTGGCTTCATCTACATTGGCGATGAGAACGAAGGCTACACTGCAGCACACTATTATGGTGCAAAAGCGATGCAGGATGCACTGGGCTTGGAGGACGAGCAGTTAATCTTTAAATGGAATACACCGGAAGATGAAACTTGCTATGATGCGGCTGTTGACTTGGCAGAGCAGGGCTGCAATATCATTTTTGCCAACAGCTTCAATTTTGAGCCTTATATAATTCAGGCTGCCAAAGAATATCCTGAAATTCAGTTCTGCCATGCAACAGGTTATCAGGCAAAATCCAGCGGACTTTCCAATATGCACAACTATTTTACTTCGGTCTACGAATCCCGCTATGTATCCGGTGTTGTGGCAGGCATGAAGCTCAACGAGATGATTGCTGACGGCACTATTACCGAAGAACAGGCTGTGATTGGCTATGTGGGAGCATTCCCCTTTGCCGAGGTAATCAGTGGTTATACATCTTTCTATCTGGGCGCAAAATCTGTCTGCCCTTCCGTAACTATGAAGGTTACTTACACCAACAGCTGGTCCAGTTTTGACCTGGAAAAGGAAGCTGCGGAAGCGTTGATTGCCGATGGCTGTGTGCTGATCAGCCAGCATTCGGATACGACTGGCCCGGCTACTGCTTGCGAAGCTAAAGGTGTACCGATGGTAGGTTATAATATTTCCATGATTTCTGTCGCTCCCACACAGGCGCTGACTTCTGCTTCCATTGACTGGGCACCCTATGTCACCTATGCGGTTGAGTGCGTAGTCAACGGTGAGGAGATTGTGGTCGACTGGTGCCGTGGTTATGCGGATGGCGCGGATAAGATTACCGAGCTGAACGAAGCGGCAATTGCAGAGGGAACTGCTGAAAAAGTTGCAGAAGTGGAGAATGCTATTAAGAACGGGGAACTGCATGTATTCGATACTTCTACCTGGACGGTGAAGGGCGAAACCCTGACTACTTATCAGGATGATTTCGGCAATGAATATATTTCAGATGGTTACTTCCATGAATCCGAACTGGCGTCCGCTCCTTCGTTTAACATTATCATCGATGGAGTTACCGCTGTTGAGTGAGGAACAGATAACTTTTAAAAAATCATACAGGCGGAGCTGCGCAATGCACGGCTCCGTCTTGTGGTTTCATATATAGGGCTGGTTTGTGGTGCTCTGTTCGCCTGTAAATGCGATCAGAGCAGCGCAAACCACAAATAAATAAGAACAAAAAAGAATGGAGGCAGGCTTTGGAGCAGGTAAACGCCATAGAATTGAGAAACCTCAGTAAGAGATTCGGAAAGATCGTTGCAAATGATCAGGTGAGTATGAATGTACGCTGTGGAGAAATTCTTTCTGTATTGGGAGAAAATGGAAGCGGCAAAACAACACTGATGAATATGATTGCCGGCATTTATTTCCCTGATGAGGGACAGATTTTTGTAAATGGACAAGAAGTCACGATCCGTTCACCCAAGGATGCCTTTGAATTGGGTATCGGCATGATCCATCAGCATTTTAAATTAATTGACGTGCTGACTGCGGCAGAAAATATCGTCTTGGGTCTGCCGGGCAGTTTGCGTCTGGATCTGCGGGAAGTAGTGGAAAAAATTAATGCCTTGACCGCTAAATACGGCTTTGAGTTGGATCCCTATCAGAAGATTTACGAGATGTCTGTCTCTCAGAAGCAGACGGTTGAGATTGTAAAAATGCTGTATCGGGGGGCAAATATTCTGATTCTGGACGAGCCCACAGCAGTGTTGACACCGCAGGAAGCAGAAAAGCTGTTTGCTGTGCTGCGCAATATGCGCGATGATGGCAGAGCAATTATCATTATCACTCATAAATTGCAGGAAGTACTGGATCTTTCAGACAGGGTTACTGTGCTGCGCAAAGGAAAGTATGTGGGGACGATACCGACCCGTCAGGCGACGGTCAGCACACTCACCGAAATGATGGTGGGAGAAAAAGTGACGTTGGATATTGAGCGGCCAGAGCCGGTAAATCCGAAAAAACGGCTGATAGTGAAAGATGTTACCTGCGTTAATAAAGAAGGATTTACAACACTGGATCATGCATCTTTTGAAGCAAACAGCGGCGAAATATTGGGCATTGCAGGAATTGCGGGCAGTGGGCAACGGGAACTGCTGGAGGCGATTGCCGGGCTGCAGCCTATGACGGAGGGCAGCATTCAGTATTTCGCACCGGAACAGGAACAACCGCTTGAAATATCCAAAATGGATGCCATTGATATCGGCAAGTTGGGCATAAAACTCTCTTTTGTGCCGGAAGATCGCCTGGGGATGGGCTTGGTAGGTTCTATGGATATGACAGATAACATGATGATCCGCAGTTATAAAAAGGGAGGATTCTTTTTTGCGGACCGTAAGAATCCAAAAAGTCTGGCTGAAAAAGTAATAGAACAACTGCAGATTAATACACCGGGAGTGGATACACCGGTGAGTCGCTTGTCGGGCGGCAATGTGCAGAAGGTATTGGTCGGTCGGGAAATTGCTTCTTCGCCGACAGTACTCATGGTAGCTTATCCTGTGCGGGGATTGGATATCAACTCCTCCTATACCATTTATCGACTTTTGAATGACCAAAAGAAAAATGGCGTGGCTGTGATTTGTGTGGGTGAGGATTTGGATGTCTTAACGCAATTGTGTGACAGAATTCTGGTGCTTGCCGGCGGAAAGATAAGCGGAATTGTAGACGGAAGAAAGGCAACGAAGGAAGAAATTGGCATCTTGATGATGCACACCGCAAAGGAGGAGCAGGTAGGATGACAGAACAAAAACAGCCGGCACAGAGAGAGCCGCTTTTCAGAATATCCAAACGCGATGGGATTTCCCTTTGGAAAGCATGGGGAATTCGCATCGGTGCAATACTGCTCTCGCTGGTAGTCTGTGCGATTGTAATTTATTTTTTAACCAGTTTAAATCCGATTCAGGTCTATGAAGCGATTTTCAAAGGTGCGGTAGGCACGGAAAAGCGCACTTGGGTTACACTGCGGGACGCATTGATACTGCTCTGTATATCCATTGCAATAACACCTGCTTTTAAAATGAAATTCTGGAATATAGGTGCAGAAGGGCAGGTTTTGATGGGCGGATTAGCTACGGCAGCTATTATGATCTATGCCGGAGATCGCGTACCTCCGGTGGTGCTGTTTATTGTGATGTTGCTGGGCAGTGTGTTGGCAGGCATGTTGTGGGGATTGATTCCTGCAGTATTTAAGGCAAAATGGAATACGAATGAGACGTTGTTTACGCTGATGCTCAATTATGTGGCTATGCAGCTGGTAACTTTCTGTATTGTATTTTGGGAAAATCCCGTCGGCTCCAATGCAGTGGGGATTATCAATTCCATCAGCGAAGCCGGGTGGTTTAAACCCTTGTTTGGATTGACATACGGCTGGAATCTGGTCATCATCTTGGCGATTACCGTTGCTATGTACGTTTATCTGAAATACAGCAAACAGGGCTATGAGATTGCAGTGGTTGGTGAAAGCGAAAATACGGCCAGATATGCCGGAATCAATGTTAAAAAAGTGATTTTGCGGACGATGGCGATTTCCGGGGCACTGTGCGGAGTAGCCGGTTTTATACTGGTGAGCGGCGCCAGCCATACTATTTCCACCAGCACGGCAGGCGGTCGGGGCTTTACGGCGATCATTGTGGCTTGGCTTTCCAAATTTAATGCCTTTGTTATGATGCTGGTATCTTTTCTTCTGGTATTTATGGAAAAGGGAGCTATCCAGATTGCTTCTCAATTTAATCTCAACGAATCCGCTTCGGATGTTCTCACTGGGATTATTTTGTTCTTTATCTTAGGCTGTGAATTCTTTATCAATTATAAAGTCAGCAGAAACCACGGCAAAAAAGGAGGCTCGGCACAATGAGTACGATTATCATCTTTATCCAAAAGGCAATTGCACAGGGAATCGGTATTCTTTTTGGGGCGACAGGAGAGATATTGACGGAAAAATCCGGTAATCTTAACCTGGGTGTTCCCGGCATGATGTATATGGGTGGAATCGGTGGTCTGATAAGTGCATTTCTCTATGAAAATTCCGTTGCCGAACCCAATGGCGTGGTGGCAGTATTGATCTCTTTTGTTTGTGCATTTTTATGTGCGGCGTTGGGGGGACTGATTTACAGTGTGCTCACTATTTCTCTGCGGGCTAATCAAAATGTGACAGGCCTGGCATTGACGACTTTTGGTGTGGGATTGGGAAACTTTTTTGGCGGTTCTCTCTCGCAGTTGGCAGGCGGTGTAGGGCAAATCGCTTTGCCTGTAACCAGTGCTGCTTATACGGCTAAAATACCCTGGCTTTCGGAACTGGGCATTATAGGGGATATCTTTTTCTCCTATGGCTTTTTGACGTATCTTGCCATTTTACTTTCTCTGTTTCTTACTTGGTTTTTGCAAAAAACGCGTAAGGGGCTTAATTTGCGGGCAGTCGGAGAGAGCCCGGCTACAGCAGATGCAGCAGGGATTAATGTAACCAAGTATAAATATCTTTCCACCTGTTTGGGCGGAGGAATCTGTGGGTTGGGCGGTTTGTACTTCGTGATGGAGTATGCAGGCGGGACCTGGACGAATAATGGATTTGGCGATAGAGGTTGGCTGGCGATTGCTCTGGTTATTTTTGCACTGTGGCGCCCGAAAAATGCCATTTGGGGGTCTATCCTTTTTGGTGGCTTATATATTCTGTATCTGTATATTCCGGGATTACAGCGCAGCACACAGGAAATTTTCAAAATGCTGCCTTATGTGGTGACGATTATTGTACTGATTTTGACCAGTTTGCGGAAGAAAAAGGAAAATCAGCCTCCGGCCAGTCTGGGGCTCCCTTATTTCAGGGAAGAACGATAGGTATAAAAAAACAGAAGCAAAAGCTTCTGTTTTTTTTATACCTATTACACGGTAGTATTTTTTAAATTCAGCCACTTAATGGCATGCTGGATATATTCATCCCAGAAATCCCAATCGTGGATGCCGGGACCTTCTTCATAAGTGAAATTGAGCCCCAGTTCTGCCATGATAGCTCTGGTTTTCTGTGAAAGAGAATAGATAAAATCTTCGGTACCCACTGCAAGATAGAAATCGGGCAATACTACTCCATTTTTTACATGTTCACGTAAAATAGGCTCATCATCCATGCCGGTTCCTTTGCCATCGAAAGGAGGAGGCAGAATCGCTTTGAAAGGCCAGGGAGCGGTACTATCTTCCTGCCCTTCTGCCTTGGCGTTGGTGCCATTCAGGGAAAGGAAGTTCATGCCGCCGGAAAGACCGATGACTTTGCTGTAGACGTCAGGACGACGAATGCCGGCATTGTAGGCACCCATGGAACCCATGGAGAGACCGCCGATAAAGGTATCTTCCCGCTTTTCGCTGGAAGGAAAGATGGTGCGTACATAACGGGGCAACTCTTCTGTGAGATAAGTGAAATATTGCGGACCATAGACCATATCCTGATACATGGCATTGGCACCCGAAGGCATAACAACCATTAATTTGGCAAATTGCGCATATTTTTCAATGGAAGAAAGGCGCTGCCAATCGGTATAATCTCCGTAAGTACCATGTAACAGATAGAGTGTCTGATATTTAGCTCCCTCATGGAAATAATTACCCGGATTGAGCGGATTTTCCACCGGATGTGGTGTGGGAATAATGACGTTAATATCCGTATTCATGCGCAATGCTTCGGAAAAGAAATTACAGTGAATCAGAGCCATAAAGGACCTCCTGTTTATGCAAATTTATAATAAAATTATACTAAATATTTGAGTTGGCAACAAGGTGAAACAAAAAAACGACTGCCAAAGGAATATACCTGGATATTGTGAAGTAAGCGGTGAGATGCATAGTGAAGGAAAGCGAAAGGAGGGGGAAGAGAGAAATAATGGAAGCTTTGAGAAAGGAAAGCGGAGAGTACCTGATTCCCTTGCAGGAGGGGTTGATTGAGCCCCAGCATATTCGGGGAACGATTGGCGAATTGTTGAGAGGCAGGATTTCCGGGCGAAGCAGCAGAGAACAAATCACTCTTTTTGATGCGCTGGGATTGGCTGCAGAAGATATTGCCTGTGATCGTTTTCTGCTGACAAAATGAAGCAAAACAATCCGAAGAAAAAATAGGCACTTTTATGCGGCATACTGCATAAAATAAAAAAACATAATAAATAAAAAATTATTGTTGACAATTTAAAAAACAGGTGGTATGATTTCCACAATGAAAAACCTGTGATTGAGAAGAGTAGTAAATCTGTCTTTGTTTCAAGAGAGCTGCGGATGGTGGAAAAGCGGCAACGGACGGTTTATGAATGGACTCATGAGGGCCTGTAAGGCAGTAAAAGGTATTGCCGAAGCAGGACGTGGGCTGCACGTTATAGCGGCGCATGTATGATGGTACATGGCAGAGGGCGATTTTCTCTGACTGGATTACAGTTATGAGTAGATCGAACATAGGTGGCACCGCAAGTTTACTCTTGTCCTATGATAGGGCAAGAGTTTTTTTATTTTAAAAATTGAAGGAGAATAGAAAGATGAAACGGAACAGAATTGTAGCATTGATACTGGCATTGGTAATGGCTGCAGCAGCACTGGTTTCCTGCAGCAAAACGCAGGAAGAGCAGAGCAGTGTAAGCAGCCAGCAGAGCTCTGTCAGCTCAGAAAAGGCTTATACGGTAGGGGTCATTCAATTTGGCAGCCACCCGAGTCTGGACAACTGCTTTGCAGGTGTGGAGCAGGCACTCAAGGCTTCTGAGTTGAATATCACCATCGATCGGCAGGATGGCAACTTTGATTCGGCAACCTGCGATACCATTGCCAAAAATATGGTTTCCAAAAATTACGATTTGATTATTGCGATTGCTACACCGGCTGCTGTTTCCGCATATTCTGCGGCAGCGAATACGACCATTCCCGTTGTTTTTTGTGCAGTATCCGACCCCGTAGCGGCAGGCTTGGTCGATTCTCTGGAGCAGGTGGGCGGCAATTGCACCGGCACTTCGGATATTCTGGATCTTGCAGCTCAGGTGGAAATGATTCAGGCAATGCAGCCGGAATTGAATTCTATCGGCGTATTGTATACTACCAGTGAAGCAAACTCTGTTTCTCAGCTGGCCAGATTGAAGGAAATTGCAGAAGAAAAAGATATTGAAATTGTAGAACAGGGCGTGCAGAGCGCGGCTGATATTCCGCAGGCGGCAGCAAGTCTGGCAGCAAAAGTCGACTGCATCAACAATTTTACGGATAATAACGTTGTAAATAACTTGAGTGTGGTATTAGAGCAGGCTAATGCAGCGGGAATCCCGGTTTATGGGTCGGAAGAAGAGCAGGTAGTGAATGGATGCATGGCATCGATTGGCCTTGATTATATTGCACTTGGCAGGGTAACCGGTGATATGGCGCTGGAAATCTTGGGTGGTGCGGATGCTTCCTCGATGGCAGTCAAGACGATTACCGAAACCACTCCTTTTATCAATAAGAGTGTCATGGAGCGTTTTGAAATTGCATTGCCTGAAGCTTATGCGGATGCAACCTTCGTAGATGCGGAGTAAAAATTAAAAAAATAAACAGGGCGCTTATGCGCCCTTTTGCCGTTACAGCTGATTTCGACTTCTTCAAAATAAAAAAAAGGAACCAAGAAAACGCCATGAATGTGATTTTAAATATTTGTAAAGTGACGCTGGAAGAAGGCTTCATGTATGCCATATTGGCATTGGGGCTGTATATCACTTACAGTATACTGGATTTTCCCGATCTTTCTGTGGACGGGACAATGCCATTGGGAGCCATCGTGACCGCATTGCTCATTTTGCGCGGTGTGAATCCGTGGCTGTGCCTGTTGATTAGTTTTGCAGCAGGCGCTTTGGGTGGAGTGATTACCGGACTATTGCATGTCAAATTGCATATTCGTCCGCTGCTTTGCGGTATTTTGGTATATACCGGGCTGTTATCCATTAATTTGGTGTTGCTGTACGTGTTTAACAACGGTACCAGTGTAGCTTCGTTTTTCCGTATGCCTACGATTTTTAATACCGGGGTTGGGGCGTTGATTCCGGAAAATATCGGGGGATTTTATGTCCGGACTTTGGCAGTTTCCTGCATGATGGCTATTTTGTGCAAGATTCTGCTGGATATTTATCTCAAAACAAAATCGGGCTTGTTGCTCCGGGCGACAGGCAATAACGAACAGTATGTGACTATGCTGGCAAAGGATCCGGGTGTCAGCAAGGTGATTGGGCTGAGCTTGGGAAATGGATTTGCCGCGCTGGCAGGCTCGGTAATTGCACAATCCAAAGGATCAGCCGATCAGCAAATGGGCGTGGGAATGGTAGTATTGGGATTGGCTTCGGTTATTGTAGGGTTAAGCATTTTCCGCAGAGTATCCCGGATGAAGGCAACTACCATGGTATTGTTGGGCAGCATTGCTTATAAGGCGGTACTTTCTATAGCGCTTGCATTGGGCTTGCCTACGGAGTATCTGAAATTGCTGATGGCGGTATTGTTTGTTTTGGCATTGGTGCTCAGCGGTAAAAAAGAAAAGCATAAAAGGAGGAAGACTGCATGATGCTGGAACTGCAGAATATCGTCAAAATATTCAATGAAGGGACGATCGACGAAGCAGAATTATTCCGTGATTTCCATTTTGAAGTGGAAAAAGGGGAGTTTGTATCGATTATCGGTTCTAACGGCAGCGGCAAAACCACCATGTTGAACCTGATCTGTGGTGCGGATACAGCGCAGGAAGGTAAGATTCTCTTTGATGGCAAAGATATTACCGGATTGTCGGAGCATAAGCGCGCAAAATTTATAGGCAGGGTATTTCAGGATCCTAAAGTCGGTACTTGCGCGGGGCTTACTATTTTGGAAAATATGGCTCTGGCGGATAACAAGCAGAAACCTTATGGGCTTGGCTTTGCCATAAACCGCAAAAAATTGGACCTGTATCGCAGTTTGCTGGAACAATGCGAAATGGGGTTGGAAAATCGTATGAACATTAAGGTCGGATCGCTTTCCGGTGGCCAACGCCAGGCGTTGGCACTGGTAATTGCCAATATGACAAAAATCGAATTGCTGATTTTGGATGAGCATACGGCGGCGCTGGATCCTAAATCTTCTGAGACGATGATGTATCTAACGGACAAATTAATTCGTAAACAGGGCATTACGACATTGATGGTTACACATAATCTCCGCTATGCAGTGGAATATGGCAATCGCCTGGTGATGATGCACGAGGGAAAAATTATCAAAGATTTATGCGGACAGCAAAAAGCGGATCTGCAGGTGCAGGATTTGCTGGATACTTTCAATACGATCAGTATTGAAAGCGGAAATGGCGTGTAATTATTTAAAAGAAATGGTGATATCTTTATTTTAGATATCACCATTTCTTTTAGATTGGTGCTAAATCATGAAATGTACGGCTTGCTGAAAAACTGCCACTTGCCGGAAAAATTTGGATACAAATCCGTAACGATTTGTACATTGGAAAAGCATTGGTTTTTTGCTGAGGATAGTATACTATAAAAGAAAGGGAATAGCTGTTCATTTCTTGGTAAAAGCTATTTTCGAAAGAATATATGATAAGGAGGGTTTTCTTATGTCTCATACACCAACACCTCACAACAGTGCAAAACAGGATGATTTTGCGGCTACGGTATTGATGCCCGGGGATCCTTTGCGCGCCCGCTTTGTGGCAGAACATTATCTGGAAGGAGCAAAATTGGTCAATAATGTCCGCGGTGCGCAGGGCTATACTGGCAATTATCAGGGAACGCGCATATCAGTCATGGCAAGCGGAATGGGAATGCCTTCCATGGCAATCTACAGTTATGAACTGTTTAAATTTTATAACGTGCAGCAGATTATTCGTATTGGCTCGGCCGGTGCCATGCAGGAGCATATCCGGATTCGGGATCTCATACTGGGCATGGGAGCCTGCACAGATTCCGCATATGCTGCACAATATCAGTTGACTGGCACTTTTGCGCCGATTGCCGATTTCACGCTGCTGCGTATTGCTGCTCGGGAGGCAGAAAAAATGGAATTGCCTTTTCATGTGGGCAATTTACTTTCTTCAGATGCTTTTTATAATGAAAATGCGCAGGCGACGCAGCAATGGAAAAAAATGGGGGTTTTAGCGGTGGAAATGGAGGCGGCGGCGCTTTATATGAATGCGGCACGCTGCGGAAAACGCGCGCTTGCAATGTGTACTGTTTCGGATCATTTGCTGAATGGAATAGCGACTTCTTCGGAAGAACGGGAAAGTTCTTTTACGCAGATGATGGAACTGGCGTTGAATACGGCGGTAACTTTGGAGCAAATGGCATGAAACGCGTCTTTATCATTGTATTGGACAGTGTAGGGGCAGGGAGTCTGCCGGATGCAGCAGAATTTGGAGATGCCGGCAGTAATACGATTCGGACGATTTCGGCGTCTTCGCAGTTTCAGATTGATACGCTGCAAAAACTGGGATATGGCAATATAGAAACATTGGATTTTATGGGAAGTGTAGCCCAGCCATTGGCAGCCTATGGGCGCATGATGGAAAAATCCCGGGGGAAAGATACTACAACCGGGCATTGGGAATTGGCGGGGATTATTTCCGAACAACCCTTTCCCACTTATCCGAAAGGATTTCCGAAAGAAGTGATAGAGGCGTTTTGCCGCCAGACCGGCAGAGGCGTGCTGTGCAACCAACCTTATTCCGGAACACAGGTGATCGCCGATTACGGTGCACAGCATATGCAGACGGGGGATTTGATTGTTTACACTTCGGCTGACAGTGTATTTCAAATTGCTGCGCATGAACAGATAGTTTCCAGAGAAGAACTTTATGCCGATTGCCGGATAGCAAGAAAATTGCTGACCGGAAAGCATGGAGTGGGGCGAGTGATTGCCCGCCCTTTTGTGGGAGAACCCGGAGATTTTATCAGAACGGAAGGCCGGCGTGATTTTTCGCTGGAACCGACGGCTCCGACAGTTCTGGATGCTCTGAAGGCAGCGGGCAGGGAGGTGTTGGCTGTAGGAAAGATTGCGGATATTTTTGCCGGACGCGGCATTACGAAGAAATTTGCCACGCATAGCAATGCACAGGGGATGGAAACTGCCCTGGCGCTGCAGAATGAGGATTTCTGTGGACTTTGCTTTATCAATCTGGTTGATTTTGATATGTTGTATGGGCATCGCAACGATGTTGAAGGATACGCACGCGCCATTAGCGAATTTGATGCCTGGCTTCCGAATTTTCTAAGGCGAATGCAGTCGCAGGACGTACTGGTGATTACTGCCGACCATGGCTGTGACCCAGGGTATCCGACAACCGACCATACGCGGGAATATGTACCGCTGCTGGTTTACGGAGCGCAGATTATGCCGGCTGCATTGGGCACGCGCAAGAGTTTTGCAGATGTTGCGGCAACGGTTGCCGATTGGCTGGATGTTGCATATATCTGCCCCGGAGAAAGTTTTGCCGATGTGGTGAAGAAAGGGTAAGGCTATGGATGCAAAAGGAAATCTGATGGAATTGGCAGAACAGGCAAGAATGGCAGCTTATGCTCCCTATTCCGCCTATCGGGTGGGAGCGGCGTTGTTGTGTGCTGATGGAACGGTTTATACTGGTTGTAACATAGAAAATGCGGCCTTTACCCCCACGGTATGTGCAGAGCGCGTTGCATTTTTTAAGGCAGTCAGCGAGGGAAAGCTTCGCTTTACGGCAATGGCAGTAGCAGGCGGAAAGGGAAAAAGTACAGGAGCTGATTGTGCTCCCTGCGGCGTTTGCCGGCAGGTAATGCAGGAATTCTGCGACCCTGATACATTTTTGGTGCTGATTCGCCAGGGAGGGAAAGTACAATCCTATCTGCTGCGAGAATTATTGCCAATGGGTTTTGGCAGGGTTGACGTAGAAGGAGAAACAGGCGATGCGGGCATATGATATTATTGAGGCCAAGCGGGATGGAGCGGTATTGAGCCGTGCGCAGATCGATTTCATGGTGCAGGGATATGTCGATGGGCAGATTCCCGATTATCAGATGGCTGCTTTTTGTATGGCGGTTTATTTCAGAGGAATGACGCATTTGGAGACGGCACAGCTGACTGATGCAATGGCGCGGTCGGGCGATCAGGTCGATCTTTCTGCGCTGGGCGATAAAACTGTGGATAAGCACAGCACGGGCGGCGTAGGCGATAAGACGACGCTGATTGTTGCGCCGATCGTCGCGTGTCTGGGCGGATTAGTCGCAAAAATGAGCGGTCGTGGTCTGGGGCATACCGGCGGAACAGTGGATAAATTGGAGGCAATTGCCGGATACCGCACGGAATTGAGCGGAGAAGCATTTTTGGATCAGGTAAGGAAAATTGGAATTGCTGTCGTGGGGCAAAGCGGGAATCTGGCCCCTGCCGATAAAAAGATATATGCCCTGCGGGACGTGACGGCAACGGTGGAAAGCGCGCCGCTGATCGCATCCAGCATCATGAGCAAGAAATTAGCGGCAGGCTCCCGCAGTATTGTGTTGGATGTTAAAGTGGGCAGCGGGGCATTTATGAAGACGTCTGCCGAAGCAAGGGAATTGGCACAGAGAATGATAGAGATAGGCAGAGCTTGTGGCCGCAGAATGTCAGCTGTTTTAAGTAATATGGATATTCCGCTGGGGCAGGCAATCGGAAACGGCTTGGAAGTCCGGGAAGCGATACGCGTATTGCAAGGCGAAGCCTGCCCGGATCTGCGGGAAGTGAGCTGTGTATTGGCGGCGGAAATGCTTTGCTTATGCCAGGGATGGGAGTACGCGCAGAGCAGAGAAGCAGTTGAGCAGGCTTTGCGCAGCGGCGCTGCTTTGAAAAAATTCCGGCAATGGATAGAAGCGCAGGGAGCGGATCCTGCCTGGATAGACCGGCCGGAGCGTTTTGCCGAAGGCAGCATCATTTATCCCCTTTATGCGCCGCAGAGCGGTTATCTGGCAGCGATGAACGCACAGGCAATTGGCAGGGTTGCTGTCATGCTGGGTGCTGGCAGGGAGCGCAAGGAGGAGGCAATTGACCCGTCTGCAGGCATCATGCTGCAGAAAAAGCCGGGGAACTATGTGGAGCAAGGCGATGTATTGGCATTTTTGCACACCAATCGCCCGCAAATGTTGCCCGAGGCAGAAGAACTGTTTTTCAATGCGTTGACGTGGGCGAAGGGGAAGCCACAGGAACAGCCCCTGATATTAGATATTCTGAGAATGGAGGAATGAAGCTATGGCATCTTGTATGATGGTTGGCATTGCAGGAGGGTATGGAAGCGGAAAGACGACGTTTGCACAAAAACTGCAGGAACGTTTCGCAAGGAAAATTCCGGTATTATATTATGAAGACTATTATCGGAATTATGGATATTTGGAGTACGCAGAGCGGACGACGCTGGATTACTGCCGGCCGAATGCATTTGATACTCCTCTGTTGATTGAACATCTGCGTCAGCTGAAGGCAGGCAAGGCGATTGAAAAGCCGGTTTATGACTACGAACAGCATTTGCGCAGTAAAAAGACAGTGCGTATACAGCCTTCGGAGGTCATACTGATAGAAGGTGCCATGATTTTGGAATCTGAGCAGCTGCGAAATATGCTGGATTTGAAAATTTTTCTGGATACGGATGCAGATGAGCGCATTTTACGCTGCATACAGCGGGAAGTAGTGGAACATGGCAGACAAATACAGGCGGTGATTAGCCAGTATCTGCAACAGTTTAAGCCGATGCACGATCTGTACGTACAGCCGAGTAAGCAATATGCGGATATTATAGTGCCCGGCGGCGGCATGAACGAAAAGGCAGTGGAACTGGTTGCGCAGGGGATATTGGCATACCAGAATATTATCGGATAAAATGAAAAGAAACACGAAAAACAGTTTGGTTCTGCAAAAAAGAATTTTGTAGAACCAAACTGTTTTTGTAGAATAATACAAAATCGTAAAAGCTGAATATTATAAAATGTAACTATGTAAATTGAAGGATGATTATGTTGCCTTGATTTGCATAAAAATATAGCGGAATTTATTTAGCGAGGAAGGAAAAATGAAGAAGAGAGTACTGTCTATCTTTATGGTTGTCGCTTTATTACTGACGCTTTTGCCAACTACGGTATTGGCTTACAGAGATAGCGATAGTTTGGGCTATAAGCTATTCAGAGGTTGGGACTCCCGTCATAAGCAGATGATTGAAGAGACGGATTCTGCGATTCTCAATGGTACAGTTGTAAAAATCGGTAACACAACTCTGACAAGAAACAGTCCGTCGTCGACTGTTGCAGCAGCCAAAAAATCAGGCATTTCCATTACGCCTCCGGCAGGATATTATGTAGCCGAAGTAATTATTGCCTGCAACGATGAGGGCGGTTTTAATTGCAATACCGCTGCTGCCAGCAACCTGATTACTTTTGGTGCAACCAGCTATGAATCCACCACGTTCAATATTACGCCGGATGAGCTGAATCAGGGCGCTGAAGCTGGAAAAACGGTTTGGCATGATGGTAGAGGCAAGCCTTATTGGATTATGGTGCGCATTGTCAAGAGCCCGGATCCCGTGCATGTTATATATGATGCCGGGAAAATGAAGGACGAAATTGGCGCATCTACGGTTTTGGTTACGGGTGGTAATGATATTGCGGTAGATAACAGTGCAGGTACGGCAAGCCATGCTGTTCTGGATATGAAAGATGATTATCAGACGGTCACGAGCGATGGCAAGACCTATCGGTTTACCGGTTGGAAGTTAGAATATTATACTACCTATCAGAATGGTGTACTTTCTGTTTTTCACACCAATGCAGGAACTGTACAGCCGCGTGAAACAATTAAACTGCACTTGCATGCAAAGCTGACTGCGCAGTGGGAAGAAGTGACCACCTATCACGTTTACTACAACGCAAACGGCGGTACCGGCACGATGACGGATACCAAAGAGTATGAGACTGGTGATGCAATCACGGTTAAGGAAAACACATTCACCTATGATCATAAGCATTTCGTGAAATTTACCTTGGATGCGGCAGGTACGCAGGAAATCCCCGCTGATTTCAAAATGGGCGAGGAAGATATCACGCTGTACGCACAGTGGGAAGATGACCCCACCTATCGCGTTTACTACAACGCAAACGGCGGTACCGGCACGATGACGGACGCCAAGGAATATTACACCGGCGACGCAATTGCGGTAAAAGAAAATGAATTCACTTATGAACACAAGCATTTCGTGAAATTCACCCTGGATGCGGCAGGCACGCAGGAAATCCCCGCTGATTTCAAAATGGGCGAGGAAGATATCACACTGTACGCACAGTGGGAAGATGAGCCGAGCTATCATGTCTTCTACGATGCAAATGGCGGCACCGGCACAATGACGGACGCTACGGAGTATTACACCGGCGATGCAATTGCGGTAAAAGCAAATGAATTTACCTATGCGCATAAATACTTTGTGAAATTCACATTGGATGCGGCAGGCGCGCAGGAAATCCCCGTTGACTTCGAAATGGGCGAGGAAGATATCACGCTGTACGCACAGTGGGAAGATGAGCCGAGCTATCATGTCTTCTACGATGCAAATGGCGGCACCGGCACAATGACGGA